>Ga0307510_10000109_pt1 | contig 65353 bp, 66 predicted proteins | sample 12_EM_MG_FD_207224 | JGI IMG/M metagenome (GOLD analysis project Ga0307510, IMG submission 207224) | Populus trichocarpa ectomycorrhiza microbial communities from riparian zone in the Pacific Northwest, United States - 12_EM | ecosystem: Host-associated > Plants > Roots > Unclassified | place... | reverse complement strand
GGCGCCGGCACGCTCCAGCATGGTCTTGGCCAGCGTGACGTTCTGGATGCCGGGGCCGGACGCGACGCGCTTGTCCTTCAGGTCGGCGAAGGTCTTGACCGGGCTGTCCTTGGGCAGCAGGAATTCCTCGAGCACGTATTTCGCGTTGCTCGGGTTGGTCGCGAAGATCTTGAACAGGCCGGGCTGCGCGATCTCGCCGATCGCCAGGTTGGCGGTGCCGGTGCCGTTGGCGCTGCCGTCGGAGCGGCCCGACAGCATCGCCTCCATCACCTGCTGCGCGCCGGCGAACTTGAGCGGCTCGACATCGAGGCCGGCTTCCTTGAAGTAGCCCTTCTCGACCGCGGCGAAGAAGGGCAGACCGGCCGCCACCGGCCAGTAGCCGATGCGCAGCTTGGTGGCCTGCGCGCGCACGAACGACGGCGTTCCCACGCTGGCGAGCGCGGCGCCGGCGGCCACCGCGGTGAGCAGCTGGCGGCGTGAAGTGTTGGGTGTGTCCATGACGGGTCCTGGTTGAGAGATGAAAACGATTCAGGTCGGCTGCGCGGCTGCGGCGGCACTCACGAACGCGCGCCAGCCGCCGAACGAGGTGACGTCGCGCGCGCCGGCCAGCGCGTGGGGCTCGCAGATGAAGCCGTGCACATGGCGGCCGTCGGCGAGCTGCAGCGATCCCAGACCCAGCGGCGGCGGGATCAACGCAAGGAACGAGCCGACCTCGGCGACCGGCACATCCCACACCTCGACCGCGATCGCCGCGCCGCCATCGGCCACGCGCAGCAGGCCGGGCTTGGGCGGCGTGGTGTTCGGCAGCGCGAACAGGCGGTAGTGCGGCGCGGTGGTCGTCGCCTCGCGCAAGGTGGCGCCGCGCTCGGTGAGCTGGCCGTTCAGCGGCAGCCCGGAAAGGTGCGCACCGACCACGGCGATCGGCAAGGTGGCTTGCGTGGCGGGCCAGCCGGTGATGACGGCCGGGGCGTATGGCCGGCCGGTGGCACCCAGCGGCCACTGCAGCTGCGCTTCCCAGGCCAGGCCGAAGCGCGCGAGCGCGGCGTCGGCGGCGCCCGGCGCGATGAAGGTCACACCGAACGGCAGGCCCTGCGCCGCCATGCCCGCCGGCAGTGCGAGCGCGCACCAGCCGAGCAGGTTGACGAAGTTGGTGTAGGTGCCGAGCAGCGCGTTCGCGCCGAGCGGGTCGGCGTCGATGTCGGCGTGGGTCGGATGCGCCGGGGCCGTCGGCACCATCAGCACATCGACATCGCCCCACAGCGCCGCGGTGTCGCGCTGCGCATCGCGCAAGGTGTATTGCGCGCGGAACGCGTCGGTGGCGCTGAACTGGTTCGCGACCTCGATGACGCGCAGCACGGTCGGGTCGATCGCGCCCGGGTCGCGCTCCATCAGCGCCTGCACCACGGCGTGGCGTTCGGCCACCCACGGGCCGCTGTAGAGCAGCCGGGCCACCGCGAGCAGCGGTGCCACATCGAGCGGCACCACCGTGTGGCCGAGGTCACGCAGCGTCTTTGCGGCGCGCTCGAATGCCGCGGCGTAGCCGATGTCTTCGCTGCCGAAGATGGGCGAGCTCGGGATGCCGACGCGCAGCACCGCCGGCAACTGCGCCGCGCCAGTGCGGAACGCGCTGTAGGCGTCGCTCGCGTCCGGGCCTTCCACGACCGCGAGCACCTCGGCGGCATCGGCCACCGTGAACGCCAGCACCGAGACGCAATCGAGGCTGCGGCAGGCCGGCATCACGCCGCTGGTGCTGACGCGCCCCGGCGTCGGCTTGAGGCCGACGAGGTTGTTGAAGCCGGCCGGCACGCGGCCCGAGCCCGCGGTGTCGGTGCCGAGTGCGAAGGCCACGTCGCCGCGCGCCACGACCACTGCCGAGCCCGAACTAGAACCGCCGCTGATGCGCTCAGGTGCGAAGGTGCTGCTGGGCCGGCCGTACGGCGAGCGCGCGCCGACCAGACCGGTGGCGAACTGGTCGAGGTTGGTCTTGCCCATGCAGACGGCGCCGGCCTCGATCAGCCGCGCGACCGCGTGCGCATGCGCCGTCGCAGTGCGTTCGACCGCGGGGCAGGCCGCGGTGGTCGGGAAGCCGGCGACGTCGATGTTGTCCTTCACCGCGAACGGCACGCCGAACAGCGGCATCGCCTTCAGCACCGCTGCGCGATCGGGGTGCAGCGCGGCGCGCGCTTCCAGTGCGGCGACGGCCGCGCGCAACTCGGTCGCGCCGACGCGTGTGATCCAGGCCTCGGCCGGGCTCTCGTCCGCCAGCCGCTGCCGCAGCGCTTCCAGCCGCTCCTGTGGCGAGGCGCCGTCGCGGTAGGCGCGGCGCCATTGCGGCAGCGTGAGGGGGTGATCTGAGTCCATGTGATCCGAGACTGGTTGCCGAAAACCCGATTGGTATACCAGAGAGTGCACAGCACGATCCGTGCCCGATGGCGCCGTCTTGGCCGGGGCGTGGCGTGCGCGGGAGCCTGTGCTCGGCGTGTGCGCTGCCTGTCTCCGGACGAGGTCTGCGAAGTGGCCCGTCAATTGCGAACCCCGCCGGGACACTCCGATCGACAATCCGGGCTTTGCCGCCCGCACCAAATGACATCACCTCGCACCGGCGCCGACCGATTCGGCGCACTCGCGCACCACGATCGTTTCGACTACGCGCCGATCACGCGGCGGGTCGACCACACCTGGCCGGGTGGCCGACGCCTGGCCGTCTACCTCGGGCTGAACATCGAGCACTTCGCGTTCGGCGAAGGCCTGGGCGCCAACCTCGCGCCGGCATCGCCGCAGCCCGACGTGCTCAACTACGCGTGGCGCGAATACGGCAACCGCGTCGGCGTGTGGCGCTGCCTCGAGCTTTTCGACACGCTCGCGCTGCCGGCCGGCGTGCTGATCAACACCGCGCTGTACCACCACTGCCCCGAGGTGATCGCCGCGTTTTCCGCGCGCGGCGACGAACTGATTGCGCACGGCCACACCAACGCCGAACGCCAGGGCGAGATGAGCGAGGCGGACGAGCGCGCGCTGCTGCTGCACTGCCGTGAACGCATCGAAGCGCACAGCGGCGTCGCGCCGACCGGGTGGCTGTCGCCGTGGATCTCGGAGAGCGCCGTCACGCCCGATCTGCTTGCCGAGACCGGCTACGCGTACACGCTGAACTGGTGCCACGACGACCAGCCGGTGCGCCTGCGCACGCGCGGCGGCCAAGGGCTGTGGGCGGTGCCGTATCCGCAGGAGCTCAACGACATCCCGATGATCGTCGCGCGCCAGCTCGATGCCAAAGACTTCGCGCAGATGATCGTCGACCAGTTCGACGAGATGCTGGCGCAATCGGCGCAACAGCCGCTGGTGATGGGCATCGCGCTGCACCCGTATCTGGTCGGCCAGCCGTATCGGCTGCGCCATCTGCGGCGCGCGTTGCAGCACATTTGCGCGCACCGCGACGACATCTGGCTCACGACGCCAGGCGCCATCTGCCAGGCGGTCCAGCAACAGGAAGCGCTCGCACCATGAACATCGATTTCGCCAGCCTCACCGAATACCAGCGCTACAAGCTGATGGCCAGCCTGATCGTGCCACGACCGATCGCGCTCGTCACCACGCTGAGCGAGACCGGCGTCGTCAACGCCGCGCCGTTCAGCATGTTCAACATGCTGGGCGAGGAGCCGCCCATCGTGATGATCAGCATCAACCGGCTGCAGGACGGGCACCTGAAGGACACTGCCGCGAACATCGTGCGCACCAAGGAGTTCGTGGTCCACATCTCCGACGAAGCGATGGCCGAGCAGATGCACCGCTGCGGCGAGCGGCTGCCGCCCGACGTGAGCGAACTCGCCGCGGTCGGGCTGACCACGCTGCCGTCGAACGCGGTCGCGCCGCCGCGCATCGCGCAGGCGCCGGTTGCGTTCGAGTGCACGCTGTGGGAGACGCTGGAGACCGCGAGCCGGCAGATCTTCATCGGCCAGGTGCGCTGGCTGCATGCGCGCGAAGGCCTGATCGACACCGAGACCTGGCGCGTGCGCCTGCAGGACTACTTCCCGGTGGCGCGCTTCGGCGCGAGCTTCTACGTCACGACGCGCGACCGCTTCTCGCTCGAAGGCTCGGCCGCGAAGGGCGGCAGCGCGGCGGCGACGACTTCCGCGACCACCGCGATCGACGAGATCTGATCGGCGGGCGCTCCGAGCGCGCGGCCGACACGCAGAAGCGCTACTTCGGCGCGACGAAACCCGCCGCCTTCTGCACCGCGAGGATGGTGTCCTTGCCGACGCGCTCTTCCATGTCCTTGTGGACCACGAACATCGCCTTCTTCCACTCGTTGGACTCGGCCGGGCTCAGCTTGTAGACCGTGCTCTTGCCGCTGGCCTTGATCTTCTCCAGCGCGTCGATGTTCTCGGTGTCGGCGATCGCATTGGCATAGGTCGTCGCGTCCTTCATCGCGCCTTCGAGGATGGTGCGCACATCGGGCGGCAGGCCGTCCCAGAACTTCTTGTTCACGACCACCGCATACGCGATGTGGCCGTGGTTGGAGATGGTCGTGAACTTCTGCACTTCGTAGAGCTTTTGCGTGTAGACGTTGGACGGCGTGTTCTCGCAGCCGTCGACCACGCCCGATTGCAGGCCCTGGTAGAGCTCCGAGAACGCCATCACCTGCGGCAGCGCGCCGAGCGACCGCATGTTGGCTTCCAGCACCTTGGAGCTCTGGATGCGCAGCTTCAGGCCCTTCACGTCGGCCACGTGGTGCAGCGGCTTGTTCGAGGTCATGATGTCGAAGCCGTTGTCCCAGTAGGCCAGGCCGCGTATGCCCTTGGGCTCGAGCTTGGCCAGCAGCCTGGTGCCCACCGGCCCTTCGGTCACGGCGCGGAACGAGGCCGTGTCGCTGAACATGAACGGCAGGTCGTAGACCTCGAACTCGCGCGCGCCCAGCGGGCCGAACTTGGCCAGCGAGGGCGCGAGCATCTGCACCGAGCCGAGCTGCAGCGCCTCCAGCTCTTCCTTGTCCTTGTAGAGCTGGCTGTTCGGATAGACCTCGACCTTCACGCGCCCCTTGGTGCGCTCTTCGGCGAGTTGCTTGAAGCGCTCGGCGCCCTTGCCCTTGGGCGTGTCGGGCGCGACGACGTGGCTGAACTTGATCAGGATGGGCGCTTGCGCGCGCGCCATTGGCAGCGCGGCGGCGAGGCCGGCAGCGGCCACGAGCGCGCGGCGTGTAGGCGATTGAAGCGAATGATCTTTGCTGCGGGTCATGGGGCGAGGTCTCCGGGCTGTCGTTTCTGCGGTGGGCACGACTGTGCCTGCGGGCGTGCCGCTCGACAATTGGCGTTTGACGAAGACCCCATTAACGCGAGGCGAATCCCCCGGGTTAACCATCATGAAAGGGGCTGTTCACGATTCGCAAATTGCGGCCGCGCGCCGCATGACGCAAGCTCCAGGCATGGACACTCCCCTTGCCACACCACCGGGCCAGTCACTGGATCATCTGCGCGACTGGATTGGCCGCAGCGAACAGCGCGACGACATCGTCACCGCCGCACCGCTCGCCGGCCTGAGCGCCACGCTGGACCGCGCCGACGATCCCGCGCCAACGGCGGGCACCGCGCTGCCGCCGCTCGCCCACTGGCTCTACTTTCTGCCGCAGGCGCCGCAGCGCGAGATCGGCACCGACGGCCACCCGAAGCGCGGCGGCTTCCTGCCGCCGGTGCCGCTGCCGCGGCGCATGTGGGCCGGTGGTCGCCTGAGCTTTCACCATGCGCTGCACGTGGGCGAAGCGGTGACGCGGCGCTCGACCATCACGCGCGTGGATGCCAAGCACGGCCGCAGCGGTGCGCTGGTGTTCGTCACGGTGCAGCACCAGATCCTCGATGCGCGCGGCGAGGCGGTGACCGAGGAGCACGACATCGTCTACCGCGACAACCCCGAACCCGGCGCAACGCCGCCGGTGCCGGCGATGGCGCCCACCGACGAGCAGTTCAGCCGCGAGATCGTGCCCGACCCGGTGCTGCTGTTCCGCTATTCGGCGCTCACCTTCAACGGTCACCGCATCCACTACGACCGCTCGTATGTGACCGAGGTCGAGGGCTATCCCGGCCTGATCGTGCACGGCCCGCTGATCGCGACGCTGCTCGTCGATCTGCTGCGCCGCGAGATGCCGGCGGCCACGCTGAAGCGCTTCGAATTCAAGGCCGCGAGCCCGCTGTTCGACATCCATCCGTTCACGCCGTGCGGCAAACGCGGTGCCGACGGCAGCGTGGCGCTGTGGGCGCGCAACCACCAAGGCCAGCTCGCGATGACCGCGCGCGCGGTCATCGCCTGATCCGGAAGATCCCTCATGTCGAAGACCACCACCACCGACCCCTACCAGGACATCCGCGACGCCGTGCGCGCGCTGTGCGCCGAGTTCCCCGACGAGTACCACCGCCAGATCGACCACGCGCGCGGCTACCCCGAGGCCTTCGTCGATGCGCTGACCAAAGCCGGCTGGCTCGCCGCGATGATTCCCACCGACTACGGCGGCTCCGGCCTCGGCCTGAGCGAGGCGAGCGTCGTGATGGAGGAGATCAACCGCAGCGGCGGCAACTCCGGCGCCTGCCACGGCCAGATGTACAACATGGGCACGCTGCTGCGCCACGGCAGCGAGGCGCAGAAGCAGCTCTACCTGCCGAAGATCGCGAGCGGCGAATGGCGGCTGCAGTCCATGGGGGTGACCGAGCCCAGCACCGGCACCGACACCACCAAGATCAAGACCACCGCGGTGAAGAGCGCGAGCGGCGACCGCTACGTGGTCAACGGCCAGAAGGTGTGGATCTCGCGCATCCAGCACTCCGACTGGATGATCCTGCTGGCGCGCACCACGCCGCTGGCCGAGGTCAGGAAGAAGAGCGAGGGCATGTCGATCTTCATGGTCGATCTGCGCCAGGCCGAGAAGAACGGCATGACGGTGCGGCCGATCGCTAACATGGTCAACCACGAGACCAACGAGCTGTTCTTCGAGAACCTGGAGATCCCGGCCGAGAACCTGATCGGCACCGAAGGCCAGGGCTTCAAGTACATCCTCGACGGCCTGAACGCCGAGCGCACGCTCATCGCCGCCGAGTGCATCGGCGACGGTCACTGGTTCATCGACCGCGTCACCAAGTACGTCGGCGAGCGCGTCGTGTTCGGCCGGCCCATCGGCCAGAACCAGGGCGTGCAGTTTCCGATCGCCGAGAGCCACATCGAGGTCGAGGCCGCGGACCTGATGCGCTGGGAGGCTTGCCGCCTGTTCGACGCGCAGCAGCCCTGCGGCGCGCAGGCCAACATGGCCAAGTACCTCGCTGCCAAGGCGAGCTGGGAAGCGGCCAACGCCTGCATCCAGTTCCACGGCGGCTTCGGCTTCGCGAACGAGTACGACGTGGAGCGCAAGTTCCGCGAGACGCGGCTCTACCAGGTCGCGCCGATCTCGACCAACCTGATCCTGAGCTATGTGGCCGAGCATGTGCTCGGCTTGCCGAGGAGCTTCTGACATGAGGCCACTCGAAGGCATCACCGTCGTCACGCTCGAACACGCGATCGCCGCGCCGTTCTGCACGCGCCAGCTCGCCGACCTGGGCGCGCGCGTGATCAAGATCGAACGCCCCGGCGTCGGTGATTTCGCGCGCGCCTACGACACGCGCGTGCATGGGCAGGCCTCGCACTTCGTCTGGACCAACCGCTCCAAGGAAAGCCTCACGCTGGACCTCAAGCACGCACAGGCACCCGAGGTGCTCGCGCGGTTGCTGAAGGGCGCCGACGTGCTGGTGCAGAACCTCGCGCCCGGCGCGGCAGCGCGGCTCGGCCTGTCGTTCGAGGCGCTGCACGCGGCGCATCCGCGCCTGATCGTGTGCGACATCTCCGGCTACGGCGACGACCCGGCGAACCCCGGCCCGTACCGCGACAAGAAGGCCTATGACCTGCTGATCCAGAGCGAGGCCGGCTTCCTGTCGATCACCGGCACGCCCGACGAACCCGCGAAGGCCGGCTGCTCGATCGCCGACATCGCCGCGGGCATGTATGCCTACACCAACATCATGGCGGCGCTGATCCAGCGCAGCAAGACGGGCCTGGGCTGCCGCATCGATGTCTCGATGCTCGAGAGCATGGCCGAGTGGATGAGCTACCCGATGTACTACGCGTTCGAGGGCGCCGAGCCGCCGCCGCGCGCCGGCGCCGCGCACGCCACGATCTACCCCTACGGCCCGTTCACCGCAGGCGATGGCCGCACCGTGATGCTGGGCCTGCAGAACGAGCGCGAGTGGCAGGCCTTTTGCGCCAAGGTGCTGCGCCAGCCCGCGCTCGCCGCCGACGAGCGCTTCAACGCCAATGCGAAGCGCGTGGCCGCCAAGCCCGCGCTGCAGAAGATCATCACCGAGACCTTCGCGAGCCTGGGCATCGATGACGTGGTCGCGCGCCTCGAAGACGCGCAGATCGCGAACGCGCGCGTCAACACGATGCGCGACGTGTGGGCGCACCCGCAACTGAAGGCGCGCGAGCGCTGGGTCAGCGTGGCCACACCTGGCGGTGCCATGCCGGCGCTGCTGCCGCCGGGCATGCCCGCGAGTTTCGAGCCGCGCATGGACGCAGTGCCCGCGCTCGGCCAGCACACCGATGCGTTGCTCGCCGAACTCGGCTTCTCGGCGCATGAGATCACGCAATTGCATTCGGAGGCCGCGGTATGAGCATCGACAAGCACGACCCCACGCAGGCACTCGCCGACTTCGCGGCGACGCTCAGCTTCGACGCGATCCCCGAGCCCGTCGTGCGGCGCACCGAAGACCTGTTCCTCGACTGGTTCGCGTCGGCGCTCGCGGGCAAGGGCGCGCGGCCGGTGGAGTCGATCGCGCGCTTCATCGAGACCATGGGGCCAGGCGAAGGCCCGAGCGAGATCCTGATCCACCGGCGTGGCAGCAGCCCGCTGATCGCGGCGATCGCGAACGCGGCGGCCTCGCATGTCGCCGAGCAGGACGATGTGCACAACGGCTCGGTGTTCCACCCGGCGACAGTGGTGTTCCCACCCGCGCTCGCAGTGGCGCAGGCGCTCGGCGCGTCGGGCAAGGAATTGCTGGCCGCGTGCGTGGCCGGCTACGAGGTCGGCATCCGCGTCGGCGAGTTCCTCGGGCGTTCGCACTACCGCATCTTTCACACCACCGGCACCGCGGGCACCTTCGCGGCGGCCGCCGCGGTGGGCCGCCTGCTGCAACTCACGCCGGCGCAGATGCGCCACGCGTTCGGCTCGGCCGGCACGCAGTCGGCAGGGCTGTGGGAGTTCCTGCGCGACGCGGCCGACTCCAAGCAGTTGCACACCGCGCACGCCGCCGGCGCCGGGCTGACCGCGGCCTACCTCGCGCACGATGGCTTCACCGGCGCGCGCGCCATCCTCGACGGCGTGCAGGGCCTGGCGGCCGGCATGTCCACCGATGCGGATGCGGCCCGCATCGCCGATGGCCTCGGCAGCCGCTGGGCGCTGGCCGAGACCTCGTTCAAGTTCCACGCCGCCTGCCGCCACACGCACCCGGCGGCCGATGCGCTGCAGGCCGTGCTGCGCGATCACCGTCTCGCGGCCGGCGACATCCGCGCCATCACCGCGCAGGTGCACCAGGCCGCGATCGACGTGCTCGGCCCGGTCACCGACCCGCAGACCGTGCACCAGGCCAAGTTCTCGATGGGCACGGTGCTCGGGCTGATCGCGGTGCATGGCCGCGCCGGCCTCGGCGAGTTCGACACGCACTGGCAGGACGCGCCGGTGCGCGCGCTGCGCGACAAGGTCGCGATGCAGCTCGATGCGGAAGTCGATGCGGCGTATCCGGCGCGCTGGATCGGCAAGGTCGTCGTCGACGCCCACGATGGCCGGCGCTTCGAAGGCCGCGTGCTCGAACCCAAGGGCGACCCGGGCAACACGCTGACGCGCGAGGAGCTCGAAGCCAAGGCGCTCGCGCTGGCCGCGTACCGAGGCGGCGCGACGCCGGAGGAAATGGACGGTGTCGTCGCGCGCATCTGGGCGCTCGCCGAGGCGCCGGTCGTGACCCCCTTCCTGACGCCTTGATCACGCGATGACACCACGCTCCTACCTCTTCGTGCCCGGCAACCGCCCCGAGCGTTTCGACAAGGCGCTCGCGAGCGCCGCCGATGCGGTGATCGTCGACCTCGAAGACGCGGTGCCGCCCGATCAGAAGATCGCCGCGCGCGAGCTGGTCGGTGCCTGGCTGTCGGCCGAGCGGCCGGTGATCGTGCGCATCAATGCGGCCGACACGCCGTGGCATGCCGACGACGTGGCGCTGTGCCGCCGGCCCGGCGTGGCCGCGGTGATGGTCGCCAAGGCCGAGCGCGCGGAAGCGCTCGCGGGCCTCGGCCTGAACCTGCCGCTGCTGCCGCTGATCGAATCAGCGGCCGGCGTCGATCAGCTGCGGGCGATCGCCGCAGTGCCCGGGGTGCAGCGCCTCGCGTTCGGTGCGATCGACTTCCAGCTCGATCTGAACATGCGCGCCGAGTTCGACGAGCTGATCCATTTCCGTTCGCAGATCGTGCTCGCGTCTCGGCTGGCCGGCATCGCCTCGCCCATCGACAGCCCGAGCGTGGCGATCACCGAAGAGGCCGAGGTCGAGCACGATGCGCAGCGCGCGCGGCGCCTGGGCTTCGGCGCGAAGCTGTGCATCCACCCGCAGCAACTCGCCGCGGTGAACCGCAGCTTCAGCCCGAGCGCGACCGAGGTCGCGTGGGCGCGGCGCGTGCTCGAGATCGCCGCGGCGAGCGGCGGCGCGGCCGTCGCGCTCGACGGCCGGATGATCGACAAGCCGGTGATCCTGCGCGCGCAGGCGATTCTTGCCGAGGTGCGCTGACACTCATTGACGGTGCTGTCGTTCAGTCGACGCTGTCGGTGCTGCGCAGGCGTTCGCACTGCGCATGCTTGGCATAGGCCGGCTGCGCGCAGAGCGACTGCATGCAGCGGTACAGCGCGAACGGCGTGCGCTCGCCGCAGGCCGCGCGCGGGCTCGCGGCTTTGGCCAGCGTGGGCGCTGCAGGTGCTGCGGGAGTTGCAGCGGTTCTGGCGGTGGCGCGCGGTGCGTCGCGCACAGGGCGGGCCGACGAGTTCGCGGGAGGCTCCGGCTTGGGCGCCGGTGCAGGCGCTGCAGCGATCGGTGCAGGGGCCGGCGTCGCCACGGGTGGCGGCGGCGCGCGCGCAGGGTCGGGCTGAACCGCCGCCACAGGCGGGCTGGTCAAGGCCGGCACCGGCTCCGGCGCGGGGGTGGTCGTCGATGGCTTCACGAGCGCCGACGTGCCCGCCTCGGGCGGCGGCGTGGTGGTCTGCGGCAACTCGCGTGGCGCGGCGGTGACGGCACCGCCGGTCGGCTGCGTCGGCAGCGCGAACTCGACCGGCTGGTTGTTGCGCCACCAGGTGAACAGGCCGACCGCGATCAGGCTCGCCAGCGCGGCGCCGGCCCAGAACTCGCCGTGGCTCTTGCGCCGCGTCGCCATCGCGACGCGGTCCTGCACCGTCGCTGCGGGCCGAGCCGCGGCGAACGCGGCGGTCGCCGTCTCGCGTGGCGCGGCCGCGCGCGGCGCTGCCGGTGTGGGCGGGCGCGGTGGCGGTGGTGGTGGCGACGGCGCACGCACCGGTGCCGCCGCGCGCGGGGCGTCGGTCACAGACGGTGCCGCAGCCATCAGGCTTCTGTCGAACGCGGGCTCGACGCGCGCGCCGCGCGGCGCGTTCTCGGCGGCCGGCATCGACGTGGGCAGCATGAACGGGTCCACGAGCGGGATGTTCATTTGCGCGGTGTCGGTGGCCGTGGCTTTGCGCGTCGCGTTGTCTGGGGCCGAGAGGATGGTTGCAGCGGGCTCGGGCGAAGAGCCAGCAGTCGCTGAGAAGTCAGTCGAAGAGCGGTTGGCCTGCGAGAGGTCGGGCGTCTTGACGGCCAAGGTCGGAACATCGAGCGGCCGCAGCTGAGGCCGCTTCGCGAGCGCCGCACGAAACTCCGCCACATCGCGCGGCCGGCCCGCAGGCGCCGGGTCGAGCGCGGCATCGAGCGCGTCGAGCAGCGAGATGCTGTAGGTCTTGGCGATGGGCTCGCCGAACAGGCGCTGCACCATCTGCGCCATCGGTTCGCCACGGCCCGCGAGTGCCGCCTCGGCCGCGGGCGGCGGCATCTCGCCAGTCAGGCAGAAACGCAGCGTCTGCGCGAGGCTGTAGAAATCGGTCCACGGGCCGATCGATGCGGCGGGCGAGGGCTGGCGCTGTTCGGGCGCAGCGAACGACGGTTCGACGTTGGCCATCAGCGACTCGATCAGGTCGCTCACCGTGTCTGCGCGCGCCAGATCGGGGCCGAGCAGCAGCGGCCGGTCGTTCTCCAGCATCAGGATCTTGCGCGGCGAGATGCCGCCGTGCAGCGAACCATCTTCGTGCAGCACCTGCAGCGCGCCGAGCAGGCGATCGAGCAGCGCGCGCAGCGCGTCATCGCTCGGCGGCTCGGTCATCTGCTCGCGCAGTTGCAGCAACGGCGTGCCCTCGCGGTGCGGCATCACGTGGTAGGCGGTGCCGTTCGCCTCGACGATGTCGATCACGCGCACCAGCGACGGATGCTCGACCCGCGCGAGCAGCTCACCCTCGGCGAGAAAGGCCTGCAGGCCGCGGGCGAAGGCATCGGTGTCGGTCGCGTTGCGCGCCACCACCGAGGACCCGTGCCGCCCGCCGAGCCGCAGCGGCATGTATTCCTTCAGCACGATCTCGGCATCGCTCGCGTGATCGGTGGCGCGGTAGACGATGGACGAGCGCGCCTCGGCGATCACGCTCACGATCTCGATCCAGCGCACGCGCGCGCCCGCGGGCAAGGCGCGTGCCTCCCAGGGCGCCTGGAATGCGTCCGGATCGGCGGTGGGATCGAAGGGGTGCGTCATCACGTACGAACCAGCTTAGCCGCTAGCCGCGCGCGCTGATGTACCTAGTTGTGAACCGCGAGGCCCCGTTTCGGTGCCTGTTCGTGGACCGGCTCGGGTTGCTTTAGGCCGACTCACGCTCCGCATCGGCGATCAGCAGCGCCACCAGGTCCTGCGCGAAGGACGGCAGCGCGGCGAGCTCGCGCACGCACACATGCATCTCGCGCAGCGACCAGGCGTCTTGCAGCGGCACGATCGCGATCGGCATCGCCAGCGCATGCCGGCGCGCGGCCGATTCGGGCACCACGCCGACGCCCACGCCGGCCGCCACCATGCGGCACGCCGCTTCGAAACTGCCGACCTCGATGCGCAATTGCAGCGTGCGGTGCAGCTCGTCGCAGATGCGCTGAAGAAACGCACGCAGCGCGCTGCCTTCTGCCAGGCCGATGTGGTCGAGCGCGAGCGTGTCGGCGAACGCCACCTGCGGCGCGCGCGTCAGCGGGTGACCGGTCGGCACCGCCAGCACGAGGCGGTCGCGCCGGTACGGAATCACCTGCAGCGCTTCGGTGCGTTCGAAGCCGCTGACCAGGCCGATGTCGATCTGGCCCTCGCCCACCGCGCGCACGATGTCGAAGCTCAGGCGCTCGCGCAGGTCGACGTTCACGTCCGGGTGGTCGCGCAGATAGGTCTGCATCACCGGTGGCAGGAACTCGCCCATCGCGGTGGCGCTGGCCCACACGCGCAGGTGGCCCTTGATGCCTTGCGCGTACTCCTGCAGATCGCCGCGCAGCCGCTCGAGCTGCGACAGCACGAGCCGCGCGTGGTGCACGAAAGCCTGGCCGGGCGGCGTCAGCGTCACGCCCTGCGGCGTGCGCACCAGCAGCTTGGTGCCAATGCTCTCCTCGAGGTTCTTGATGCGCGTGCTCGCGGCCGGCGTCGACAGGTGCGAGGCCTCGGCACCGCCGGTGACGCTGTTGGCCTCGGCCACCTTCACCATCAGGCGCAGGTCGGTCAGGTCGAAGTGCAGGCTGGACATGGCTGGATTCTGTCGCACGCGCTGCTTGTCACGAGGTTTTCAAAGAGCCCGGCCAGACTCGCGGCCTTCATCCACTCCGACGACGTCCATGGCCGCCACCCGCTTTGCCTTTCCGCGCTCGCTGACCGCGCTGACGCTCGTTGCCGCGGCCGTGCTCTCCGCCTGCGGCGGCAGCGACGACGACACCCCCAGCTTCAGCACGCTCGACGGCCAGCAGCCGATCGTGATCGCGCACCGCGGCGCATCGGCCTACTACCCCGAGGAAACGCTGGAGGCCTACACGCTGGCCTTCGCGATGGGCGCCGACGTGATCGAGCCGGACATCGTCGTGACCAAGGACGGCGTGCTGATCGCGCGCCACGACATCACGCTGGCCACGTCGACGAATGTCGCGTCGCACCCCGAGTTCGCCGCGCGCAAGCGTGCGGGCGAGAACGGCGATGGCGAAGCGGTGGCCGCCGACTGGTTCGTCTCCGACTTCACGCTGGCCGAGATCCAGACGCTGGGTGCCAAGTCGCCCAACCACCCGGCCGCGCAGGTCTACGACGGGCTGTTCAAGGTCGTCACCTTCCAGCAGATCCTCGACCTGATCAAGCAGAAGGCCACCGAGACCGGCCGCACCGTGGCCGTGTACCCCGAGACCAAGAATCCGACCTACCACTACAACCTGTGGAAGTCCGGCGCCATTCCGGCGCGGCTGGAAGACACGCTGGTCGCGATGATCAAGGCCAACGGCCTGAACAGCCACGACGCGCCGATCTACGTGCAAAGCTTCGAGCCCACCAGCCTGCAGTACATGCGCAGCATCGGCTCGGTCGTGAAGCAGGTGCAGCTGATCGACGCCTACGACGTCGACTTCAAGACCGGCCAGATGATCTACGGCACGGCGCCCGGCAACCTCGTCTACAGCCAGCCGACCGACTGGAAGGTGGCGGGCCTGACCAAGCTGTTCGACAGCATGCTCACGCCGGCCGGCCTCGCCGACATCAAGAAGTACGCCGACGGCATCGGCCCGTGGAAGCCCATGATCGTGCCGGTGAAGTGCACGCTGGACGCAAACGGCGCCTGCAAGGACCTGAACGGCAACGGCACTTTCGACGGCTACAACGACGCCGTCTCGCAGACGCCGACCACGCTGGTGGCCGACGCGCACAAGGCGGGCCTGTTCGTGCACGAATACACCTTCCGCAGCGAGAAGGGCGGCTACTACAACGTGAGCTTCGACAACGGCGGTGACCCGGTCAACGAGTACCTGCAGCACTATCGCCTGGGCGTGGACGGCGTGTTCACCGATGCCGCCGACACCGCGCTCGAAGCGCGTGCGAAGTACCTGAAGGAAATCGGCCGCTGATCTCGCGCTGATCGCCCACTGGCCGGGCGATCAACGGGGCGCACCATCGCGCCCCGCTCTGCGCATCACTCGACGCCGACCGCCTTGGCCGCCGGCGGCAGCTTCTTCGGATGGGCCGACTTGAGCAGCGGCAGGCTGTCCAGCGTGGTCTGCAGCTGCTTCTGGTTCATCTCCGCCAGCGCCTGCAGGCCGGCGCGCAGCAGCTCGCTCTTCTTGGTCGGGCGCTTGAAGGTCAGCGCGCGTTCCTTCAGCAGCGCGATCAGCTCGAAGTCGCTGCGCGGCATTGTGAAGTTGTCGCGCACCAGCTTGTCCTTGGCCTTGTGCCGGGCTTCGGTGACCGCCAGCGGCAGCACCACGACCGGGGTCGCGGCCTTCTTCGCTGCGACCGTCTTCTTGGTTGCGACCTTCTTCTTTTTCGCGGCCGGAGCCTTCGTGGCCACGGGCAATTTCTTGGCGGCCGGGGCCTTCTTCGCGGGGGCACGGGTGGTCATCGGCAGGTCTCGTTGATGGAGGTCGCCGATTTATACAGTCAACGCAGACCGGCGCGCTACCGCGCCGGCCCGGTTCTCAGCGTGCGCCGACGATCTTCGCGAGCTTGAAGAACACGTCCGTGTTATCCATCACGCCCGTGAACGCCGCGGCGCCGCGGCCGTAGGCCGAGAGCGGCACGTCGGTCGCGGTGTGCACGGCCGAATCGCCCGGCACCTGGCCGGTGATCAGGAAGCCGCTGGTCGCGTTGCGCACGTTCGGCGTGGCCGGGTAGCCGCCCTGCGGCGCAACGCCGACGAAGGGCTGCTGCGAGTCCTGCGTCGGCGTCGGGTTCGAGAGCCAGTTCTCGTAGCGGTCGGCGTTGGCTCCGTAGCCGATCAGCATCTTGTAGTCGACGTCGGTGCTGACCGGATAGCCGTCCGGCGCCATCGCGTACTTCGGGAACTTCGAGGCCTGGTAGGTGCCGACGATCGCGTCGCGCTGGCCGGCCACGCTGGGCGCGGTGGCGGCGGCCTGCAATGCGGCGACCGGCTTGGTCGAGGCGCCGATGATGGACGCGCCCGAGCACTCGTGGTCGGCCGTGACGATCACGATGGTGTCGGGGTGCGCGGCCGCGAAGTCCTTGGCCACCTGGATCGCGCGGTCGAACTCCAGCACCTCCAGCAGCCAGCGGTCGGTGTCCATCAGGTGCTCCTGCTTGTCGATGGACGCGCCCTCGATCATCGCGATGAAGCCCTGCTTGTGCCTGGCCAGCACCTTCAGTGCGGCGCTCGCCATCTCGTCGAGCATGGGCTGGTCGGGGAAGCCGTAGTCGTCGACGATGGTCGAGACGCCGCGGCGCTTGTTGATCTTGTCGAACGCGACATTCATGTTCGAGTACGAGAACAGGCCGAGCAGCTTGTCCGCGGAGTCGGCCGCGACGAGGCCCGCCTTGTCGGGTGCGTACGCGAAGCCCGCGGCGCGGAAGTCGCCGATCAGGTCGCGGCCGGCGTCCTTGCTGCCGCGTGCTGCGCCCCAGCCGGCGATCAGATCGGCCGGCAGCTCGTAGTCGCTGCGCGCGTCGCGCTGCGAGCCGTTCATCGGCTGGCCGTCGAGCGCGCCGTTGGCCTTGAGCTTGTCGGCGTTCGGCAGGAACCACTTGCGCCCGCCGCCCATCAGCACGCTCAGGCCGGTGAGGCCGCGGTCGTCGAGGAACTGGTCGACGATGCCGGTGCCGTAGCCGCGGTTGCTGGTGTGCACCGCCATCGCGGCGGGCGTGGCGTCGAACACGTCGGCGGTGGTCACGATGCCCAGCGCCTTGCCCTGCGTGCGGTGCAGATACTCGCTGAGGTATTCGATGCGCGGGTTGTCGAACGCGTCGAGCGTGTCGTCGGGGAACACGCCCTCGGTGTTGTTGGCCGACTTGTTGCCGGTCACGTAGTTCGACATGCCGGGCGACGAGTCGGTCACGATGCCGTCGAGCGACGAGGTCATGACCATGCCGGTGACCGGGAAGGTGTCCATCGCGAGCGGGCTCTGCGCCTTGCCCTGCGCATAGCCGCGGCCCATGATGCGCGCGGCCGTGCGCTGGGACGCGCCCATGCCGTCACCGAGCAGGATGATGATGTTCTTCGCCGGCTTGCCGTTGCGCTCCAGCGCGACGATCTCGAAGTTGCCGGTCGCGCTGACGCGCTGGCCGTCGCTCTGCGTCGCGTGCACCGTGAGCGTGTGCACGCCGGGCTTCTTCATCGAGAACGCGCGCTGCGACACCACGGCCGCGTTGACGTCCTTCTGCAGAGTGAGGCCGGTGGTCACGACGCTGGTCGTGTTGGCGGCCGGCTTGGTGTCGACGCCGTCGACGGCGAAGCGGAAGTCCGTCAGCGTGGTGCCGGTGTCCATCCGCACGGTGGCCTGCAGGTCGAAGCGCTGGCCGGGCAGGAAGCGCGCGATCACCGGGCCGCCGCTGTTGTTGGACGCGAACAGCTCGCTCGGCGGCGTGAGGCGCGAGACCGTGGGCGCGGCCGCGCACAAAACGGGCAGGCTGAGCGCGAGCAGCGCGCACAGGGCGAAAGGCGGACGTGAGGACATGGGAGCTCCAGGCAGATCGGAAAGACGAAGAAGGAACGCAGACTTGCGGCCGACGCGGCTCAGCGCGCGATGGCGAGCGCGCGCGACGATTCGGGATCGAGCTGCAGGCGCACGAAGGACACGCGGCCATCGGCCTCGTTCGTCGCGCCGAGCTGCAGCACGCCGGTGAAGCTGACGAGGCCCGGCACGTAGGCGACGGCGCGCGTGCGCTCGGTGTCGGCCAGATGCACGTAGAGGGTCGCGGCGGGCAGGTCGTCGGCGTAGCTTTCGTCTTCGTCGCCGAGCACGACCGGCAGCGGCGCGAGGATCACGATGCCGGCGGCGGGCTGTTCCTGGCGCGCCATGTAGCCGACCACGCGCACACGCTGGCCGGCAAGCGACAGCAGCCGCGCGCTGGGCGCGAGCCCGGCCGGGCCGATCGGCATCGTGAAGAAATCGCGGAACTTCAGGTCGACCGCGGGCGTGGCGGCAGATGAATCGGTGCGCGGTTCATCGGGACGCGCTTCATTGGCAGAGGCAGCGGCGGCGCACAGCGCCAGCATCAGCGCGGCACAGCAGGAGGCAACATTTCGCATGGACGCGATGCTGCCGCGCGCCCGTGTCAGCGGCGTGACACGGCGCGGCTCGCTGCGTCAGCGCGGGTGGATCGCGACCGTGCGCAGCACCGCGTCGACGACGAAGGCTTCCCAATGCGCGAGCGCCGCGGCGCTCTCCATCTCTTCGCCGAGAAAGGCCGAGAGCGTGAAGCGGTTCGACAAATAGAAGTAGCCCATCGACGCGATCATCAGATACACGTCGCGCGCCGCGAGCTCGGCGCGAAACAGCTTCTGCTGCTTGCCATGCATCAGCACCTGGCCGAGAACGTCGACGGCCGGCGACGAGAACTCGCGCGCACGCTGCGACTTGGCGATGTGCTTGCCGCGGTGCAGGTTCTCGGTGTTGAGCAGCGTGATGAACTCGGGGTTGCGGTGGTAGTAGCCCCACATGAAGCGGATCACCGCGGTCAGCGCCTCGACCGGCTTGGCCACGTCGAGCACCAGCTTGGCCTCGGCCTCGTTGAAGCGCCGGTACATCTCCTCGATCACTGCGACGAACAGGCCTTCCTTGCTGCCGAAGTAGTAGTAGATCATCCGGTCGTAGGACTTGGCCGCCTTCGAGATCTGCTCGATGCGCCCGCCCGCGAACCCGTTCTTCGCGAACACCTTGGTCGCCGCGCGCAGGATGTTCTCGCGCGTGGCCTGCGCCGCCTGCGCGCGTACGCCGAGGGGGCGCGCTGCGCTCATTGCTCCGCGAACGCGCGTTCGATGACGAAGGCGCCCGGTGTCGAGGTGTTGCCTTCCTTGAAGCCCCGGCCTTCGAGCATGTGCTTCAGGTCGCGCAGCATGCCCGGGCTGCCACAGATCATCACGCGGTCGTGCTCGGGGTCGAGCGCGGGCACGCCCAGGTCGGCGTACAGCTTGCCGCTTTCCATCAGCTCGGTCACGCGGCCCATGTTCTTGTAGGCCTCGCGCGTCACGGTCGGGTAATACAGCAGCTGGTTCGACACCGTCTCGCCCAGGAACTCGTGCGCCGGCAGGTGCTGCAGGATCAGGTCGTGATACGCCAGCTCGTCCTTGTTGCGCACGCCGTGCACCAGGATCACCTTCTCGAAACGCTCGTAGGTCTCTGGGTCGCGGATGATGCTCATGAAGGGCGCCAGACCCGTGCCGGTGGACAGCAGGTAGAGGCGCTTGCCGGGCGTCAGGTAGTCGATCACCAGCGTGCCGGTGGGCTTCTTGCCCACCACGACCTTGTCGCCGACCTGGATGTGCTGCAGCTTGGAGGTGAGCGGGCCGTCCGGCACCTTGATGCTGAGGAACTCGAGGTGGTCCTCGTAGTTGGCGCTGACGATGCTGTAGGCGCGCAGCAGCGGCTTGGCGCCGATGCGCAGGCCGATCATCGTGAAGTGGCCGTTGGAAAACCGCAGCGCCGGATCGCGCGTGGTGGTGAACGTGAACAGCTTGTCGGTCCAGTGGTGCACGCTCAGCACCGTCTCGTCGTTGAATGCGCTCATCTGGATTGGTCCATGGTTTGCGAAGGCTTGCGCACGACCATGCCGCCATGTAGTATTTGCAACATCGTCGTTTAGTAAATACTACATGAAACGGCGCGCCGCGGGTGATACGGCGTTCAACGAAATTGTTGACAGGACAGCAGAGCAGGCCCCATGACCGAGCACACCAAGACCGACGGCCTTCCGGACTCGCTGCCGGTGGCGCCTGGCGCAGCCGAGCCGCAGGTGCTCGACCGCTCGCGTCCGCGCAACGAGCGCATGGCTTCCGACAAGATCGAGTGCAACGCCTGCCCGGTGCTGTGCCAGATCTCGCCCGGCAAGACCGGCGCGTGCGACCGCTACGCCAACAGCGCTGGTGTGCTGATCCGCGTCGACCCGGTCGTGCTGCTGCGCCGCACGCTCGCGCAGGGCGACGCCGCGCTGGTGCCGTTCGCTTCGCGCAGCGAGGCCACCACCGAACAGGTGCAGGCCAACCCGCTCGCGGTGCAGGACGAGGTCTTCGTCACCGGCATCGGCTCCAGCACCACCTATCCCGACTACAAGCCCGCGCCCTTCATCGTCGGCTCGCAGGTGGCCGGCGTCGACATGGTCACGGTCGTCACCGAGGGCATCTTCAGCTACTGCAGCCTGAAGGTGAAGATAGACACCGACCGCTGGCTCGGCCCGGAGCAGGCCAACGTGCGCTGCAAGGGCGAGGTCGTCGGCCACGTCACCACGGCCGAATACGGTTCGCAGATGCTCTCGCTCGGCGGCGTGCACCACCTCACCGGCGGCAGCAAGAAGGAAGGCCGCGTCACCTGCGACATGATGCTGATGCTCGGCAACAAGCAGCCGGTGGAACTCAGCATCGACGGTGGCTCGCAGATCGTCGTGCAGGCCGGCAAGGCGCCCATCGTCAACGGCGTCGAGGAGCAGCGCATGCGCGTGGGCTGCGGCTCGGCCACCGTCGGCATCTTCGCGAAGCAGTTCGCCGGCGAGGCCGACGAGGTCGTCGTCGTCGACGACCACATCACCGGCGTGCTCACGCAGCACCAGGCAGGCCGATGTCTGGACATGCGGCCCTCCGGCATCAGGATCCGCGGCCGCAAGTCCACGCCGGGGCGTTACTTCCAGGTCGCCAACCCCGGCACCGGCTGGGGCGGAACCGACCTGGTCGACCCGCTCGCGATCATCGAAGGCTGGGACGACGAGGTCGCGTGGCCCGGCCTGCGCCTGCTGATGGTCTCGACCACCGGCGAGCACAAGGCCTGGTTCGTGCTCGACGACGCGCTCGTGCCGCAAGCGGCCGCGATGCCCGCCGCGATCACCGCGGTGGTCGAGCGCATCGGCGAGAACTGCGAGCCGTCGCTCACGACCGTGCTGTTCCTCGGCGGCGCCGGCGGCAGCCTGCGCGCCGGCGTCACCGACAACCCGGTGCAGCTCACGCGGCGCATCAAGGACGCGATGGTCAACGTCACCTGCGGCGGCGCGCCGGCCTATGTGTGGCCGGGCGGCGGCATCACGGTGATGGTCGACGTGATGCGCATGCCCGAGCGAAGCTTCGGCACCGTGCCCACGCCGGCGATCGTCGCGCCGATCGAGTTCAGCATGCGTCTTTCCGACTACCGCGCGCTCGGCGGCCACATGACGCATGTGCGCAGCCTGGACGACGCCCTCGCGCGCGGCGCGTGGCACAGCGACGGCGCACCCACCGCGCGCCGCTTCGAGCCGCAGCTCGCCGCCAACCCCTGGCCGCTGGGGCAGCCGCCCTTGCTCGGTTGACGCCATGACCGCACAGCGCGCATTGCTCGAAGGCGGCCGCTGGCATTTTCAGCACGGCCCGATCGACATCGTGATCGGCGCCGACGGCGACGCCGATGCAGTTGCGCAGGCGCACGAGGCCGCGTGGCGGCGCTTCCAGTCGGTGCTGCCCGAACTCGTGGCGGAGCTGCCGCTGCTGCGTCTGCCGGTGCTGGGCCCGTGCCCGCTGCAAGGCGCGATCGCGCGCCGCATGTGGCTGGCCTGCAGGCCGCACCACCATGTGTTCATCACGCCGATGGCGGCGGTGGCCGGCGCGGTCGCGCAGGAGCTGATCGCGTGCTACGCCCGCGACGGCGTGCGCCGCGCGTGGGTCAACAACGGCGGCGACATCGCGCTGCACCTTGCGCCACAGGAGTCGCTGCGCGTCGGGCTGTTCGCCGACATCGCGCGGCTCGATCCGGCGCACATCGAGGCCGACGGCTTCTTCGATGTGGGCGCCGATCTGCCGGTGCGCGGCGTGGCCACCAGCGGCTGGCGCGGCCGCAGCTTCTCGCTCGGCATCGCCGACAGCGTGACGGTGCTCGCGCGCTGCGCGGCCCAGGCCGATGCCGCGGCGACCATCATCGCCAACGCCGTCAACGTGGTCGATCCGCGCATCCGCCGCGCGCCCGCGAACCAGCTCAAGGACGACTCCGATCTCGGCGAGATCGAGGTCACCGTCGAGGTGCCGGCGCTGGAGCCCGCACTGGTGCAGCATGCCCTGAAGGCGGGCCAGCGTCGCGCGCGAGAATTGCTGCGCGAAGGGCTGATCCACGCGGCGGTGCTGGTGTGCCAGGGCGCGTGGCTGCGGGTCGATTCGGATGTCGCTCGAACCGAACTTGGTTCAGTATTTGCTTAATGAAATTGACACCAGCACAACGCCCATGATCGAGATCCGCCGCATCCACACCCATGTCGAGGACATCCACCACGAGTTCGGTCCGGTGGCGGCCGTGCCGTTGCGGCGCGGCGCGATCGCGGTCGTGATGACCAACCCGTTCGCCGGCCGTTATGTGGCCGACATCGTGCCGATGATGGACGCGCTGCAGCCGGTCGGCATCGCCATGGCCGAGAAGCTGCGCGCCGCGATGGACGTGCCGGCCGAGCGCATCGAGGGCTACGGCAAGGGCGCGATCGTCGGCGCCAACGGCGAGCTCGAACACGGTGCGCTGTGGCATGTGCCCGGCGGCTACGCGATGCGCGAGCTGCTGGGCTGGAAGGGCGACCGCAACGCGTACGCCGCCGGCAAGGGTTCCGCGCCCCCGGCGGGCCAGCCCGCGAACGCGCTTGCCATCGTGCCGTCGACCAAGAAGGTCGGCCCGCCCGGCGCCACGCTCGACGTGCCGCTGACCCACATCAACGCTGCCTACGTGCGCAGCCACTTCGACGCGATCGAGGTGCGCGTGCCCGGCAGCCCGCTGCCCGACGAGATCGTCTTCATCCTCGTGATGAGCACCGGGCCGCGCGTGCATGCGCGCGTCGGCGGGCTGAAGGCGGCGGACATCGCGCAGTGGAACGGCCTGCGCTGAATCGAGGACAAGAACATGAGCGCACAGATCAGAAAAATCATCGTCGAGGTCGACGAGACTCGCATCGAAATGGGCCAGGCGATCAACCCACCGACGCGCCGCGCGCTCGCGATGGCGGTGATCGCGAACCCGTACGCCGGCCGCTATGCCGAGAACCTCGACGAGCTGGTCGCGATCGGCGAAGAGCTGGGCGCACTGCTCGGCGAGAAGTGCGTCGCCGCGCTCGGCATCGCACCGGGCGAAGCGCAGAGCTACGGCAAGGCGGCGATCGTCGGCGAGGCCGGCGAGCTCGAACACGCCGCGGCCATCCTGCACCCCAAGCTCGGCGCGCCGCTGCGCAAGGCGGTCGAGAAGGGAGCGGCGCTCGTGCCGTCGGCCAAGAAGCGCGGTGGCATGGGCACCGCGATCGACGTGCCGCTCGGCCATAAAGATGCCGCCTTCGTGCGCAGCCACTTCGACGCGATGGAAGCGCGCGTGGCCGATGCGCCGCGCGCCAACGAGATCGTCGTCGCGGTCGTCGTCACCGACAGCGGCCGGCCGCTGCCGCGCATCGGCGGCCTGCAGGCGCACGAGATCAAGGGCGAGGACGGGCTTCGATAGCCAGTCGTCGCCAACCGCAAAGCCTGCCACCGCACTCGCACACAATTCCGACTCGACCACCAGGAGCTCTCGATGATCCAACGCCGTCACATCGCCCTCGCCGCTGCGCTCACTGTCGCGGGCCTCAGCGCCCACGCGCAGAACGCCACCATCAAGATCGGCGAGATCAACAGCTACAAGGCGCAACCCGCCTTCCTCGAGCCCTACAAGAAGGGCATGGAGCTCGCGGTCGAGGAGGTCAACGCGGCCGGTGGCGTCAACGGCAAGAAGCTCGAGCTGATCACGCGCGACGACAACGCCAGCCCCGGCGACGCGGTGCGTGCGGCCGAAGAGCTGATGTCGCGCGAGAAGATCGATGTGCTCGCCGGCGCGTTCCTCTCGAACACCGGCCTGGCGCTGACCGACTTCGCGAAGCAGAAGAAGTTCTTCTACCTCGCCGGCGAGCCGCTCACCGACAAGATCATCTGGGGCAGCGGCAACAAGTACACCTACCGCCTGCGCCCCGGCACCTACATGCAGGCCGCGATGCTGGTGCCCGAGGCCGCCAAGCTGAAGAAGAAGCGCTGGGCCGTGGTCTACCCGAACTATGAATACGGGCAGTCGGCGGTGGCCGCGTTCAAGGAACTGCTGAAGGCCGCGCAGCCCGATGTGGAGTTCGTCGCCGAGCAGGCGCCGCCGCTGGGCAAGCTCGATGCAGGCAGCGTGGTGCAGGCGCTGGCGGACGCCAAGCCGGATGCGATCTTCAACGTGCTGTTCGGTGCCGACCTCTCCAAGTTCGTGCGCGAGGGCAACACGCGCGGCCTGTTCCAGGGCAAGGAAGTGGTGAGCGTGTTGACCGGCGAGCCCGAGTACCTCGACCCGCTGAAGGATGAAACGCCGAACGGCTGGATCGTCACCGGCTACCCGTGGTACGGCATCCAGACGCCCGAGCACAAGGCCTTCTTCCTCGCGTACCACGAGAAGTACAAGGACTATCCGCGCCTGGGCTCGGTGGTGGGCTACACCATGATCAAGTCCATCGCCGCCGGCGTGAAGAAGGCCAAGAGCACCGACAGCGAGAAGCTCGTCGCCGCGTTCGCGGGGCTGCAGGTGGAGTCGCCGTTCGGCAAGTTCATCTACCGCGCCGAAGACCACCAGTCGACCATGGGCGCCTTCGTCGGCAAGACCAAGAACGACAAGGGCAAGGGCGTGATGGTGGACTACACCTACTTCGACGGCGCGAAGTTCCTGCCGAGCAATGAGGCGGTGAAGAAGTTGCGTCCTGCGGATTGACATTCAACGGTTGAGCGGAGCCAGTGGGCATTCGGGTGCCCCGTTCCGTTCAGGAAATTTCTTATTCACTCCACGTGGCACCCGAATGCCCACTGGCGGCACGCGCGTGGCATGTCGAAGCGACGCAGTCCGCTTACCCGGCCGGATGCGGGGTCGCCCGCGGAGTGAATAAGAAATTTCCTGAACGCAGCGGGCGACCCCGCATTCGGCCTGCGCAGTCAACCAACGACATTCGCAGACAGAGATACAGACGACACAAGCAAAGATGAACCTCTCCGGCCTAGCAGTTCAACTCCTCAACGGCCTGGCCGGCGCCTCCTCGTTGTTTCTGGTGGGCGCGGGCCTGTCGCTGATCTTCGGCGTCACGCGCATCGTCAACTTCGCACACGGCTCGTTCTACATGCTGGGCATCTACATCGCCTACATGCTGGCCGACAAGCTCGGCGGCGGCGCGTGGTTCTGGCCATCGCTGGTGCTGGCCGCGATCGCGGTCGGCGTGATCGGCGCGCTCGTCGAGGTGCTGCTGCTGCGGCGGGTCTACCGCGCGCCGGAGTTGTTCCAGTTGCTCGCCACGTTCGCGCTGATGCTCGTCATCAAGGACGCGGCCTTGTGGCTGTGGGGCCCCGAAGACCTGCTCGGCCCGCGCGCGCCGGGTCTTGCGAACGCCACGCCGATCTTCGGCCGCATGTTCCCGACCTACGACCTGTTCCTGATCGTCGTCGGCCCTGCGGTGCTCGGGCTACTGTGGCTGCTGCTGACCCGCACGCGCTGGGGCACGCTGGTGCGCGCGGCCACGCAAGACCGCGAGATGGTGGGCGCGCTGGGCGTGAACCAGGCGTGGCTGTTCACGGCGGTGTTCGCGCTCGGCACCATGCTCGCGGGCCTGGGCGGCGCGCTGCAGCTGCCGCGCGAGCCGGCCAACCTCGGGCTCGATCTGCTGACCATCGGCGACGCGTTCGTCGTGGTCGTCGTCGGCGGCATGGGCTCCATCCCCGGCGCGTATGTGGCGGCGCTGCTCATCGCCGAGATCAAGGCGATCTGCATCGGCATCGGCAACGTCGAGCTGTTCGGCATCGTGTTCTCGTTCTCCAAGCTCACGCTGGTGGTCGAGTTCCTCGTGATGGCCGTCGTGCTCGTCGTGCGGCCCTGGGGCCTGATGGGCAAACCGCAGGCGGTGAGCCGCAACTCGGCGCCGGCCGAAGCGCCGCTGCGCCGCGCCGACACGCTGCTCAAGATCGCCGGCGGCGTGCTGCTGATCGCGCTGATCGCGTGGCCGGTGGCCACTGCCGGCTCGCCGTACCTCACCGTGCTCGCGATCGACCTGCTCACGGCCGCGCTGTTCGCGACCAGCCTGCACTTCATCATGGGGCCGGCCGGCATGCATTCGTTCGGCCACGCCGCGTACTTCGGGCTGGGTGCGTACGGCGCGGCGCTGCTGGTGCGCGCGGCGCATCTGCCGATGGAGCTCACGCTGGTGCTGTCGCCGTTCGTCGCGGCGCTCGGCGCGCTGGTGTTCGGCTGGTTCTGCGTGCGGCTGTCGGGTGTGTACCTGGCCATGCTGACGCTCGCGTTCTCGCAGATCGTCTGGTCCGTCGTGTTCCAGTGGGACGACTTCACCGGCGGCAGCAACGGCCTCACCGGCGTGTGGCCGGCCGAGTGGCTGGCCGACAAGCGCAGCTACTACTACCTGACGCTCACGCTCGTGGTCGGCGGGGTGCTGCTGATCCGGCGCGCGCTGTTCGCGCCCTTCGGCTACGCGATGCGCGCTGGTCGCGACTCGCCGCTGCGTGCCGACGCGATCGGCATCGACGTGAAGCGCATCCAGTGGGTCGCGTTCGTGATCGCCGCGGTGTTCGCCGGTTTGGCGGGTGCGCTGTATGCGTTCTCCAAGGGCAGCATCTCACCCGACACCGTGGCGGTCGGCCGCTCGGTCGACGGCCTCGTGATGGTGCTGCTCGGCGGCCTGCAGACGCTCGCCGGGCCGATCGTCGGCGCGGTCACCTTCACCTGGCTGCAGGACGCGGTCGCGCGCAACACCGACTACTGGCGGGCGCTGCTCGGCGGCATCATCCTGCTGCTGGTGCTGGTGTTTCCGCAGGGGATCGCGGGCTTCGTCGGGCAGCTGTTCGACAAGCGGAAGAGGGCTGACGCATGAGCCTTCTCAAAGTCACCGACCTGGGCAAGTCGTTCGGCGGCAACCGCGCGGTCGACGGCATCAGCTTCGAGGTCGCGCCCGGCGAGCTGCTGGCGCTGATCGGGCCCAACGGCGCGGGCAAGTCGACCACCTTCAACATGGTCAACGGGCAGCTGCGCGCCGACACCGGCTCGATCACGCTGTCGGGCGTCGAGCTGATCGGCCGCAAGCCGCGCGACATCTGGCACCGCGGCGTCGGCCGCACCTTCCAGATCGCAGAGACCTTCGCGTCGCTCACGGTGGTGGAGAACGTGCAGATGGCGCTGATCTCGGCCGACGCGAAGCTGTATTCGCTGTGGAAGCGCGCGGCCGATCATCGCCGCGATGACGCGCTCGCGCTGCTCGATCAGGTCGGCATGAAGGCGCAGGCCGATCGCCCCTGCAGCGTGCTTGCGTACGGCGACGTGAAGCGCGTCGAGCTCGCGATCGCGATGGCCAACGCACCCAAGCTGCTGCTGATGGACGAGCCGACCGCCGGCATGGCGCCCAAGGAACGCAACGAGCTGATGGCGCTGACCAAGCGCCTCGTGATCGAGCGCCAGATGGCGGTGCTGTTCACCGAGCACAGCATGGACGTGGTGTTCGCGCACGCCGACCGCATGATCGTGCTCGCGCGCGGCCGCTTGATCGCGCAGGGCGCGCCGGCCGAGATCCGCGATCACCCGAAAGTCCAAGAGGTCTATTTCGGCAGCGGCAAGACGTTCGAGAAGAAGATGACGACACCCCCATTGCCGGATACGGCCATGGACCCTCCGGGAGGGTCGGGCCTTGCTTGGGGCGGCCCGGCGCGGCGGCCCGGAGCCGCGACATGACGATGACGACCACCAACACGCTGCTCGACGCCAAGGGCCTGAACGCCTGGTACGGCGCGGCGCACATCCTGTTCGATGTCGACCTGCAGGTGAACCGCGGCGAAGTGGTCGCGCTGATGGGCCGCAACGGTGCCGGCAAGTCGACGACGCTGAAGGCGCTGATGGGCATGCTGGCCAAGCGCAAGGGCGCGGTGTCCTTCCTCGGCCACGACATCGCCAGGCGCGAGCCCTACGACATCGCGCGGCTCGGCCTGGGCTACGTGCCCGAAGACCGCCGCGTGTTCGCCGACCTCACGGTGATGGAGAACCTCGAGGTCGGCAAGCAGCCGCCGCGCGCCTGGGCCGATGGCAGCGCCGCGCCGGTGTGGACGCCCGAGAAGCTGTTCAAGCTCTTCCCCAATCTCGGCGAGATGCCCGATCGCCCCGGTGGCCGCATGAGCGGCGGCGAGCAGCAGATGCTGACCGTGGCGCGCACGCTGATGGGCAACCCGTACCTGGTGCTGCTCGACGAGCCCAGCGAGGGTGTGGCGCCGGTCATCGTCGAGCAGATGGCGCAGATGATCCTGGAGCTCAAGGGCCAGGGCGTCAGCATCCTGCTGTCGGAGCAGAACATGCACTTCGCGGAGCTGGTGTCGGACCGGGCCTATGTGCTCGAGAAAGGCCAGATACGCTACACGGCTTCGATGGCCGAGTTGTCCGCCAACGAAGAGGTCAGGCGCAGCTACCTGAGCGTCTGAAGACGATTTCCGAGAGAGCGTTTTTTCAAGCCGCGTCCACATTCATCAACCGAGGAGAGTCACCATGCACACCCCCGCACGCAGAACCCTGTTGAAGGCCATCGCCAGCACCGGGCTGGTCGCCGCCACTGGCCACAGCTTCGCCGCTGCCAAGCTCACGCCGGATGCCAAGAGCGCGCTGATCGTCGTCGACGTGCAGAATTGCTTCGTCACCGGCGGCACGCTGCCGGTGAAGGACGGCGAGGCGGTGGTGCCGGTGATCAACAAGCTCTCGGCCGCGTTCCAGAACATCGTCGTGACGCAGGACTGGCACACGCCCGGCCACGCGTCGTTCGCGAGCACCTACCAGGGCAAGAAGCCGTTCGAGACCACCAAGTTGAGCTACGGCACGCAGGTGCTGTGGCCCGACCACTGCGTGCAGGGCACCGACGACGCCGCGCTGCACAAGGACCTGAAACTGCCGACCGCGCAGATCATCATCCGCAAGGGCTTCCACAAGGAGATGGACAGCTACTCGGCCTTCGACGAAGCCGACCACAAGACTGCCACGGGTCTCGCCGGCTACCTGAAGGCGCGCGGCATCAAGACGCTGTACATCACCGGCCTGGCCACCGACTTCTGCGTCGCCTGGACCGCGATGGACGCGCGCAAGGCCGGCTTCACCGTCTACGTGATCGAAGACGCCACGCGCGGCATCGACCTGAACGGCTCGCTCGCCGCGGCCTGGAAAGACATGACGGCCAAGGGCGTGAAGCGCATCCAGTCCACCGACCTCGTCTGAGCGACTGACGCTGCCGTGGCGATCGCACTCACGGTCAACGGCCAGGCGCATGCGCTGGCCGTGCCGCGCGATGCGCCGCTGCTGAACGTGCTGCGCAACGACCTCGGGCTGAACGGCCCGAAGTACGGCTGCGGGCTGGGCGAGTGCGGCGCGTGCACGGTGCTGGTCGACGGCGTCGAGGCGCGTGCCTGCGTGATCCCGGTCGGCGGTGTCGACGGCCGGCACGTCACCACGCTCGAAGGCCTGGCGGGCCTGGTCGACGATGGCGCCGCGCTGCATCCGGTGCAGCAGGCCTTCATCGACTGCCAGGCCGCGCAATGCGGCTACTGCCTGAACGGCATGATCGTCAGCACTGTCGCGCTGCTCAGGCGCTGGCCGCGGCCCACGCCGCAGCAGGCGCGCGACGCGCTCGCGCACAACCTGTGCCGTTGCGGCACGCACCTCGAGATCCTGCAGGCGGTGCAGCGCGCCGCCGAACTCACGGCCGCAGCGCAACCGGCCGCGCGGCCATGACGCGCCGCGCCGACGAGCGCCGCTCGCGCGCCGAGCTGCGCGCCGCCGATGGCGTGCTGCTGGTGCTGCGCACACCACCACCGCCGCCGCCACCCACGCCGGGCCAGCCGGCCGCGGTGCCGGCCAACCCGGCCGAAGGCGACGAGGTGCTGCTCGCGGTCTGGGACGACGCCAGCATCACCGCGCTGCACGGCCACGTCGATCTGGGCACCGGCATCCGCACCGCGCTCGGGCAGATCGTCGCGGAAGAGCTCGACGTGGCGATGGACGCGGTCTGCGTCGTGCTCGGCGACACCGCCCGCGCGCCCAACCAGGGCGCGACGATCGCGAGCGCGTCGATCCAGATCCATGGCGAACCGCTGCGCCGCGCCGCCGCGCAGGCACGGGCCTGGCTGAATGCGCAAGGGCTGGCCGCGCCGCGACCGGGCCAGCACGTCGAACTCGCGCTCGATCTGAACACGCCGGTCAAGCCGCCTGAGGCCTACCGCGTCGTCGGCAGCGCGGCGCCGCGCGTCGACATCCCGGCCAAGGCCGCCGGTGAACTTGTGTTCGTGCACGACATGCGCGTGCCCGGCATGCTGCACGGCCGCGTCGTGCGGCCGCCGTACGCGGGCGTGGATGCGGGCGAGTTCGTCGGCAACACCTTGGAGTCGGTCGACGAAGCGTCGATCGCGCACATTGCGGGCGTGCGCAAGATCGTCGTGATCCGCGACTTCATCGGCATCGTCGCCGAGCGCGAGGAGCAGGCCGAGGCGGCGATGCGCGCGCTGAAGGTCCGCTGGAAATCCTGGCCGGCCATGCCGCCGCTGGGCGACATGGCGAACGCGATCCGCGCCAATCCGGCGACGCGGCGCGTGCTGGTCGACAAGGGCGATGCGGCGGGCGCGATCGCTGCGTCGGAGCGGCCGATGCAGCGCGAGTACCTGTGGCCGTACCAGCTGCACGCGTCGATCGGGCCATCGTGCGCGCTCGCCGATTGGCACGCCGACCGGATGACGGTGTGGGCCGGTTCGCAGAACCCGCATGTGCTGCGCGACGACCTTGCGCGCTTGATGGGCCTGCCCGATGTCGCGATCGACGTGGTGCGCATGGAGACCGCCGGCTGCTACGGCCGCAACTGCGCGGACGATGTGGCGGCCGATGCCGCGCTGCTGTCGCGCGCCGTGGGTGCGCCGGTCCGCGTGCAGCTCACGCGCGAGCAGGAGCATCTGTGGGAACCCAAGGGCGCCGCGCAGCTGATGCAGGTGAACGGCGCGCTCGATGCACAAGGCGGCTTCGATGCCTACGACTTCCAGACCTCGTACCCGTCGAACGGCGCGCCCACGCTCGCGCTGCTGCTGACGCGCACGATCGAACCCGACGCCACCGCCTACGAGATGGGCGACCGCACGGCAGTGCCACCGTACGAGGTGCCGAACCTGCGCGTGGTCGCGAACGACATGCCGCCCATCCTGCGCGCCTCGTGGCTGCGCGGCGTCTCGGCGCTGCCGAACTCGTTCGCGCACGAGTCGTATGTGGACGAGCTCGCGACCGCCGCCGGCATCGACCCGGTCGACTACCGGCTGCGCCACCTGAACGATGTGCGTGCATCCGAACTCGTCGCCGCCACCGCCGCGCGCGCCGGCTGGCTCGCGCACACGCAGCCGCAACTGCAGCCGGCGAACGGCGAGTGGCTCAAGGGCCAGGGCTTCGCGTACGCGCGCTATGTGCACAGCAAGTTCCCCGGCTTCGGCGCCGCGTGGGCCGCGTGGGTCGCCGATGTCGAGGTCAACAAGACGACCGGCGACGTGCACGTGAGCCGCATCGTCGTCGGCCACGACGCCGGGCTGATGATCAACCCGGCCGGCGTGCAGCACCAGGTGCACGGCAACGTGCTGCAGACGACGAGCCGGGCGCTGAAGGAATCGGTGCCGCTGAGCAGCACGACGCAGCTGCCGGTGGCGCGCGAATGGGGCAGCTACCCGATCCTGAATTTCCGCGAGGTGCCGGTCGTCGAGGTGATGCTGATGCCGCGGCCTGGCGAGCCGCCGCTGGGCGCGGGCGAATCGTCGTCGGTGCCCGGCACCGCGGCGATCGCGAATGCGATCTTCGATGCGACCGGCGTGCGCTTTCGTGCGCCGCCGTTCACGCCCGAGGTCGTGCGCGCGGCGCTGAATCCGTTGCCGGCGCCGGAGCCCGCACCGCATGCGGCCGGCGCGGCGGCCGCAGCCACGCCGCCACGCGCACTGCCGCTCGATGCACCGTGGCCGCGCCGCCGCGGCCTGTGGGCGCGCGCTGCGGCGCTCGCCGCCGGCGTCATCGGCCTGGGCGCGGCCGCGCTCGGCTGGCGCGCGAGCATCGCGCCGGTCGCTGCGGGCAGCATTGCTGCGGTCTACACCGCACAGGTCATCGAGCGCGGCCGTGTGCTCGCGGCGGCGGGCGACTGCGTGGTCTGCCACACCGCGCCCGGCGGCGTGCCCAACGCCGGCGGCCGCGCGATGGCCACGCCGTTCGGCACCGTCTACAGCACCAACCTCACGCCGGATGCGGCGACCGGCATCGGCCAATGGTCGTTCAGCGCGTTCCAGCGTGCGATGCGCGAGGGCGTGTCGCGCGACGGCAAGCACCTGTACCCGGCGTTCCCGTACACCGCGTTCACGCAGACCACCGACGACGATCTCACCGCGCTCTACGCGTACCTGATGTCGCAACCCGCGGCGGTGTCCGAGGTGCCGAAGACGGCGCTCGCCTTCCCGTTCAACCTGCGCCCGCTGATGGCGGTGTGGAACGCGATGTTCCTGGCGCCCGGCCCGGTGCCGGGCGTGGCCACGCAGTCGGCCGAATGGAACCGCGGCGCCTACCTCGTCAACGGCCTCGGCCACTGCGGCGCGTGCCACACGCCGCGCAACGCGTTCGGTGCCGAACAGGGCGGCCGCGCGCATCTGGCCGGCGCGATGGTCGACGGCTGGGAGGCGCCACCGCTGACGGCACTCAGCCACGCGCCGCTGCCCTGGACCGCGTCCGACCTGTTCGACTACCTGCGCCATGGCCACAGCGCGCGCCACGGCAGCGCCGCCGGCCCGATGGCGCCGGTGGTGCAGCAGCTCGCGCAATTGCCCGATGCGGATGTGCGCGCGATGGCGACCTATCTGGCGTCGTTCAATGACGCTTCATCTGTCACGCCCGATGCGACAACAGCGGCCGCGATGCCGATGCAGAGCGCGCCCGCCAACGGCGCGGTGCATCGCCTGTTCACCACCGCCTGCGGCGCCTGCCACCACGACGGCAGCGGCCCGCTGCTGCTGGGCCAGAACATCGCGCTCGAGCTCAACAGCAACCTGCACAGCGCGCGGCCCGACAACCTGCTGCGCGTGATCCTCGAAGGCGTGCGCGAACCGGCGTCGCCCGAGCAAGGCTTCATGCCGGCCTACCGCGACGCGTTCGACGACGCGCAACTCGCGCAACTGGCCGCCTACCTGCGCCAGCGCTACGCGCCGGGCCAGCCGGCATGGCGCGATCTGGAAGCCGCGAGCGCGCGCGTGCGGGCCGCGCCGTCGTCGCACTGAGCGACGATCTCGTCGACATCCGCCTCTCCATCTCACGCGAGAGGGGAGCCGCAGCCTGACGCCGATGTAGTCGGTCATCGCGTTGCGTTTATTGCGTTTATTGCGTTTATTTCGTACAGTCCGATTGGGTCTTGGCGCACACCTGAGGCCCCGCGACCCCAGGAGAACACAACATGCCCCGCCCACCCGACACCCTCGACAGCGTGCTCGACGAGCACGACGCGGCCCTGGCACAAACGGCGCAGCGCTGCCTGATGGCGGCGCTCGATCACTCGCGCGCCGGCAAGATCCGGCTCGTGACCGACGGCAAGAACACGCCCTCGATCGAACTGCCGCCGAAAGCACTGCGCATGGTCGCCAACGTGCTGGGCATGATGGCCCAGCGCCAGCCTGTGATGCTGCTGCCGCAGAAGTTGGAACTCTCGACGCAGGAAGCCGCGGCTTTCTTGAACGTGTCGCGCCCGTTCGTCGTGAAGCAGATCGACGAAGGGCGTCTGCCGTGCCGCAAGGTGGGCCGGCACCGGCGCATCCTGTTCGATGACTTGAAGGTCTATCAGCAGGCGCTGCACGAAGAGACGGAGGCCGCACTGCAGGCCTTGGCCGATCAGGCCCAATCGCTGGGTCTGGACCACTGAGATGGCGGGCTCGGCACGCTACACGGCAATTCTCGATGCCTGCGTGCTCTACCCCGCCACCTTGCGCGACCTGCTCTTGAGTCTGGCCCGCGACGGCCTGTTCCACGCACGCTGGAGCGAACGCATTCAGGAGGAGTGGGTGCGCAGCCTGCTCAAGCGCCGGCCCGAGCTAGAAGAGCTTGCGCTGAGACGCACTTGCGAGCTCATGACTAGCGCGGTGCCCGACAGCGTGGTGCATGGCTGGCAGCGCATCGAGCCTGGCTTGACAGGGTTGCCGGATGCCGACGACCGGCATGTGCTGGCGGCGGCGATCTGCGGCCATGCCGATGCGATCGTGACCTTCAATCTCGACGACTTCCCGGCCGAGGCACTGGCACCGTTCGGCGTGCAGGCGCAGCATCCGGACGACTTCCTGCTGAACCAGATCGAACTGAACCCGATCGCGGCGCTCAAGTCCATCAAGGCGATGCGTGCGCGCTGGCGCAACCCGCAGCTCTCCGTGCGCGATCTGGCGGCGGGCCTCGAACGGCAGCAACTTCCACTGGTGGCTGCGCGGCTGCGTGACGTGGCCGAGCTGATCTGATGGCGAAGGTCCTCGCCGAGGAAGGGGGGACGCTAGTGCTGCACCACGCAGCGCGCCAGCTGATGCTTCGGCGCCCGTTGCATCGCCATCAGCAGGGCATGCGTCGCGCTCGCACCGCGCAGCGGCTCGGCGAAGCGCCGTTCGACGTCTTGCTGCAGCCGGAGCAACAAATGCGCGGTGACCTCGGCATCGGCCAACGCACGGTGCGCGCGCCCCGCGCTCGGCAGCGCGTGCAGTTGCGCGAGCGTGCCCAGCTTGTGGTTCTCAGCCTGCGGGTACAGACGCCGCGACAGCAGCATCGTGCACGCGAACGCGTGGGCCGCGTCGGGCTCGCACTCGGCGCGCGCCAGCTCCGCCTGCCAGAAGCCGCGGTCGAAGGCCGCGTTGTGCGCGACCAGCGGGCAGCCCTTCGTGAAGCGCGCGACCTCGTGCATCACTGCGCGGGCCGGCGGCGCGTCGCGCAGCATCGCGTTGCTGATGCCGGTGAGCTGCGTGATGAAGGCCGGCACGTAGGCGCCGCTGTTCATCAGGCTCTGGAAGCGGCCGACGATCTGTCCGTCCTGCACCAGCACCGCGGCGATCTCGGTCGCGCGGCCGCCCTGCGTGGCGCCGAGGCCGGTGGTTTCGAAGTCGATGACCGCAATGGTTTCCATGAGCCACGCATTTTGGCCGACGCGGCAGAATCGATCTCCCTACAGGAGACAACGATGCCACTCAGCAATGCAGAGAAAGCCACGCGCTTCGCGCAACTCCATCGCGGTCCCGCGATCTTCGTGATGGCCAACGCCTGGGACGCCGGCACCGCGCAGATCCTCGCGCAGCTCGGCTTCGAGGCACTCGCCACCTCCAGCGCCGCGTGCGCGCAATCGCTCGGCCGGCGCGACGGTGAGATCACGCGTGACGAGGCGCTCGCGCATGCGCGCGCGATCGTCAACGCCAGCGATCTGCCGGTCTCGGCCGACCTGGAGAACGGCTTCGGCCACACGCCGGCCGAGGTCGCGCTGACGATCCGCCTCGCTGGCGAGATCGGCCTGGCCGGCGGCTCGATCGAGGACGCGACCGGCGACGCCGCCCGGCCGCTCTACGGTTTCAACGAAGCGGTCGACCGCGTCGCCGCGGCGGTGGAAGCGGCGCGCGCCTGCGCCACGCCGTTCACGCTGACCGCGCGCGCCGAGAATTTCTTTCGCGGCGTGAACGACCTCGACGACACGATCCGCCGCCTGCAGGCCTACGAGAAGGCCGGCGCCGACGTGCTGTTCGCGCCGGCGCTGCCCAGCCTCGACGCTGTGCGCACCGTGTGCGCGTCGGTCACCAGACCGGTCAGCTTCATGGCCGCGATGAAGGGCAAGGCCTACAGCGTGGCCGAGCTGCACGCGGTGGGCGTGCGCCGCATCAGCACCGCGACCGCGCTGTACCGCGTCGCGATGGCCGGCATGCGCGAGGCCGCGCGCGAGATCCGCGAGAGCGGTACGTTCACCTACCTCGACCGGCTCTGATCGACGGCGCGGACGACGCGACGTTGTGGCGCTGTGGCGCCGCGTCGCCGTCACACCGTCTACGGCGCTGTCAGAAGCCATCCTTCAGCGCCGCGCGCAAATGCGCCACCAGCGCCTGCACCGGCTTGGGCGTGCGCGGCGCCCACGGGCGGATCGCATAGACCGCGTCGCCGAAGAAGCCGACCGGCCGCCACTGCGGCAGCACTTCCTTCAGGCGCCCGGCGCGCAGCGCGGCGGCAGCGCTGAAGTCGGGCAGCAGCGCGATGCCCAGCCCGGCGAGCGCGGCGTCGCGCACCAGCTCGCTGTTGTTGGCACGGTAAGGCCCTTGCACGCCGACGCTGACGCGCTCCGGGTCAGATGCCTTGCCGCGCTCCAGCTTCCACACCGCCGGCCCGGGCCGCAGGTAGGTGATGCACGCGTGCGTGGCCACGTCCTCCGGCAGCTTGGGCGTGCCGTTTTGGCGCAGATACGTGGGGCTGGCGACCAGCAGCGAGCGCGAGTCGCAGAGCTTCCACGCGACATGGTTGTCGGGCGGGTTGCTGGTGTGGCGTATCGCCAGGTCGAAGCCCTCGTGCGCCAGCGTCACGAGGCGGTCGGACACGTCGAGCTCCAGGCGCACGCCGGGGTTGGCTCGGATGAAGCTCTCGATCTGCGGCGCGATGTGCTGGCGCCCGAGCGCGACCGACGCCGTCAAGCGCACCAGCCCGCGCGGCTGCGCGGCCAGGTCGCGCACCTCGCCGACGCTGCGCGCGATCTGCGCGAAGGCCTCGGATGTCTGCTCGACGAGCTGCTGCCCCGCGTCGGTGAGCCGCACCGAGCGCGTCGTGCGCTGCACCAGCGTCTGCCCGACGCTGCGTTCGAGCTCGGTGATGCGCTGGCTCACCGCCGACTTCGACAGCCCCAGCCGCTGCGCCGCCTGCGTGAAGCTGCCGAGCTGCGCGAGCAGCGTCAGCGTGTGAACCTGCGGCCAGAGGAGGTCGGGGCGTTGTGCGGTGTTGGCCATGGTCGATTGTTCAGTTGATCGAACAGTCAAGTCAATGGCCTGCCATTGCGAGGGTGGTCGTGCGAACCTAGACTTCGCCCATTCACCAGACTCAGGAGACACGCATGGGCGCACCCGAAGCTTTCACCGCCACCACCGAGGTTGGCCACTTCATCGACGGTCGCACGGTCGCCAGCACCAGCGGCCGACGCCAGCCGGTGTGGAACCCGTCGACGGGCGCCATCGCGCGCCAAGTGGCGCTGGGTTCTGTCGACGAGGTCAACGCCGCTGTCGCGTCCGCAAAGGCCGCGTTCCCGGCCTGGGCCGACACGCCGCCGATCCGCCGCGCGCGCATCATGAACAACTTCCTCGGGCTGCTGAACCAGCACCGCGACACGCTGGCGGCGATGATCACCGCCGAGCACGGCAAGGTCTTCACCGACGCGCAGGGCGAGGTCACGCGCGGCATCGACATCGTCGAGTTCGCCTGCGGCGTGCCGCAGTTGCTGAAGGGCGACTTCACCGACCAGGTCAGCACCGGCATCGACAACTGGACGCTGCGCCAGCCGCTCGGCGTGGTCGCCGGCATCACGCCGTTCAACTTTCCGTGCATGGTCCCGATGTGGATGTACCCGGTCGCGATCGCCTGCGGCAACGCCTTCATCCTGAAGCCCAGCGAGCGCGACCCGAGCCCCAGCCTCTTCATGGCCGAACTGCTGAAGCAGGCCGGACTGCCCGACGGCATCTTCAACGTGGTGCAGGGCGACAAGGTCGTCGTCGATGCGCTGCTGACGCACCCGGACGTGAAGGCGCTGAGCTTCGTCGGCTCCACGCCGATCGCGCAATACATCTACGAGACCGGCGCGCACCATGGCAAGCGCGTGCAGGCGCTGGGCGGCGCGAAGAACCACATGGTCGTGATGCCCGACGCCGACATCGAGCAGGCGGTCGATGCACTGATCGGCGCGGCCTACGGCTCGGCCGGCGAACGCTGCATGGCGATCAGCGTCGCGGTGCTGGTCGGCGATGTGGCCGACAAGATCGTCCCCAAGCTGGCCGAGCGCGCGAAGGCGCTGAAGGTCAAGAACGGCATGGAGCTCGACGCCGAGATGGGCCCGATCGTCACCAAGCAGGCGTTGGAGCGCATCGAGGGCTACATCGGCGTGGGCATCGAAGAAGGCGCCAAGCTGGTCGTCGACGGCCGCGGCCACAAGGTCAAGGGCCACGAGCAGGGCTTCTTCACCGGCGGCACGCTGTTCGACCACGTGACGCCCGAGATGCGCATCTACAAGGAAGAGATCTTCGGCCCGGTGCTCGGCTGCGTGCGGGTGCACGACCTGGCCGCCGCCACCGAACTGATCAACGCGCACGAGTTCGGCAACGGCGTGGCCTGCTTCACCAGCGACGGCAACGTGGCCCGCGAGTTCTCGCGCCGCGTGCAGGTCGGCATGGTCGGCATCAACGTGCCCATTCCCGTGCCGATGGCGTGGCACGGCTTCGGCGGCTGGAAGCGCAGCCTGTTCGGCGACATGCATGCGTATGGCGAAGAGGGTGTGCGCTTCTATACGAAGCAGAAGTCCATCATGCAGCGCTGGCCGGCGAGCATCGGCAAGGGCGCCGAGTTCGTGATGCCCACAGCCAAGTAGATCGAGAAGTTGGAAGCAGGACAGGTGATGCGCAGCCTCTTCCACCTCGCCATCAACGTCCGCGACCTCGGCGAGTCGCGGCGCTTCTACGGCGGCGTGCTCGGCTGCGCCGAAGGCCGCAGCACCGACACCTGGGTCGACTTCGACTTCTTCGGGCACCAGCTCTCGCTTCACCTCGGTCCGCTATTGCAGACCCAACGCACCGGCCGCGTCGGAGACGCGCTGGTGCCGATGCCGCACTTCGGCCTGGTGCTCGCGCTGGACGATTGGCAGCAACTCGCGCAGCGCCTCGAAGCCGCCGACACCGAGTTCGTGATGAAGCCGCAGGTCCGCTTCGAAGGCCAGCCGGGCGAGCAGTGGACGATGTTCTTCGTCGATCCGAGCGGGAATCCGCTGGAGGTCAAGGGGTTCAGGTCGCTCGACACGGTGTATTCGGCTTAGCCGGGAAACGCTCGCCTTCGCGCATCGAATGTGCGCGTGTCCTGACCAAGGTCCAACGCTCTCGACCCTTCCGACATCTATTCGACAGCCGCAGACTCGGTCTCTGTGTGTCGGTCAGGCTCCGTGGTGCGGAGAATTTCGTTCAGAACGGACGTGGCGTAATTCCCGGCGGGCAAAGAGAACGTGAGCACCAGCTGATGGGCTTGCGGCCACTCCCATGACATTCCCAACGGGCTCGCCACCAGGGCGCGGCGCTCCTGATCCAGGCCGGCGTGTTCCAGGCCGTCGCACAAGATGGCGTGACGTTCAGCCACGCCGTTTTCCAGGTCCTGTGCTTGACCGGTGGCGATCACGCGGCCCCGTCCCCAGAGCGGTCCGGTGGGTCGGCCCGCCTCGTCCATCACGTCACCGGGCAGGGTCTTGCCCCAGAGTCCCTGCTGAATTCGCAGCGCCAGCACTTCATTGAAGACAAAGGAGCGCACCGCCGACAGGTAGATGCCCTTCTTCTTCGGGTTGCGCACGCGGATCTCGCGCGCCAGCATGGCGCGGCCTTGCTCGACGTTGCCGCCGTCATGGCCGAAACGCTGAGCGCCGAAGTAGTTGGGGGCGCCATGTGACGCCACGGCCTCGAGGTTGGCCTCAATGGCGTCGCGGTCGCCGGTCACGTCACGCAGCGCGATGCGGAATCGGTTGCCCTGCAGATCACCGGGCCGCAGCTTTTTGACGTGGCGGCTCTGACTCAGTACCTTGAACTCCGGGTGCTGAAGCTGGGTCAGGTCGGGCGCCTCACCCTTCGGCAGATAGATGCTGAACCACTGACGGGTGATGGCGTAGCGGTCCTTGAGGCCGGCATAGCCCACGTCCCTTTCCTGCACGCTGGCGGCCGCGGCCAGCTGCTGGGCGACGAAGGCGGTGTTGGCGCCGTTCTTTTCGATGTCCAGCCAGATGTGTTCGCCCGCACCGCAGGGCAGCTGCAGCGGCAGTTCGGTCACGATGAAATCCTCGTTGAGGAGTTTCAGGGTGGCGCTGGCGCCGCTGGCCGGATATGCGTTGGGCCATGGCGGCAAGCTTGTGTATTGAGCGTCGGTCATGAGCAGTCTGATGGCACCAGCTGTAGATAGGGGCAGGCTGTCTAGCGGACAGCCCGCTAGATGCGCCCCACGCACCCCGCCGCCCCACACCGGCAGCGCAGCCTGCCCTCATGGTGAGTCTCCCCATAGTTCACCGTGAGCTCCTCGCCCACGCGCACATCGCGCATCGCGTAGAACTCGACGCGCCCCTGGCGGATGCGCAGCACGGCGTTGGGCTGGCACGAGTGGTTGGTGAAGCGCAGCGGGTCGATGGACTGCGATGCGTCGATCGCGCGGGTCTCGCTGAGCTCGACGATCATGATGCGCTCCACGCCCTTCGCGCGGCGGCGTGCTTCACGCACGCTGATCGCCTCGCCGCGGATCTCGCCGATCTTGCGGCGCGCGGGGATGGGCTCGGCCGCGAACGCGCCCTGGCCGTCGATGCGGCTGGGTTGCACGTTCACCGCGAACTTCTGCGGGTCGCTGCGCTGGCCCTTCTCGCGGGCGGCAGGTTCGATCTGAACTGTAGGAAGCGGATGAAGGCGCGGCATCAAGGCATTGTCTCGCGCGAACTATTCACGCTTCAACCGCCAGCGTGGCGAAACAGTCGTTGCCAAGTCTTGCTTTTCCATCAATCAAGGCGCAGGCGCGTCGATAAGCTTCTCATACCGAATTTCGATTGCTGTTCTCCCGAGAGGTCACGACATGAGCCACGCACAACCCCGCCAGTATTTCGCCGCCACCCAGCGCGCCGTGGCCAATGCCGATGCGATCGAATGGGAAGAACTGCCGTCGCTGGCCAAGCGCCTGATCAACCGCGGCTCGTCGCAACCGCGCGGCGCCAACGACTCGCGCTTTCGCGACAGCATGGCCTTCGACACGCCCTGGGGCGCGACCATGCCCGCCGCGCTCGACCCGGCGCCGATCTCGCAGCCCTTCGTCGAGCGCCTCGAAGGTCTCGCGACCCGCGAAGTCATCGAACACGACGTTTTCCTCCATTTCTTCGGCCCGAACGCGGACTGATCTGAATTGCCTGGGCCGCGCCCGTGAGGGCGTGGCCGAATAGAATCTCCAGTGCTTCTCACACGGACTGGAGACCGACATGGCCATGTCGATGGACGATCGCGACGGCAAGATCTGGATGGACGGCGAGCTGGTGGAATGGCGCGACGCCAAGATCCACGTGCTGACCCACACCTTGCACTACGGCTGCGGCGCGTTCGAGGGCGTACGCGCCTACAACACGGTCAACGGCACCGCGATCTTCCGGCTGCGCGAGCACACCGAGCGGCTCTTCAACAGTGCCAAGATCCTGCGCATGAAGATCCCGTTCTCGTTCGAGCAGGTGATGCAGGCGCAGCTCGACGTGGTGCGCGTGAACAAGCTCGAGAGCTGCTATCTGCGCCCGCTGACCTGGATCGGCTCCGAAAAACTCGGCGTCTCGCCCAAGGGCAACACGGTGCACCTGATGGTCGCGGCCTGGCCCTGGGGCGCCTACCTCGGTGAAGAAGGCCTGAAGCGCGGCATCCGCGTGAAGATCTCCAGCTACACCCGCCACCACGTCAACATCACGATGACGCAGGCCAAGGCGGTGAGCAACTACAGCAACTCCATCCTCGCCAACATGGAAGCGGTGGACGACGGCTATGACGAAGCGATGCTGCTGGACGCGAACGGCTTCGTCAGCGAAGGCGCGGGCGAGAACCTGTTCGTCGTGAAGAACGGCGTGGTCTACACGCCCGACCTGTCGGCCGGCGCGCTCAACGGCATCACGCGCAACACGGTGTTCTCGATCTGTGCCGATCTGGGCCTGAAGGTGGTCGAGAAGCGCATCACGCGCGACGAGGTCTACATCAGCGACGAAGCCTTCTTCACCGGCACCGCCGCCGAAGTCACGCCGATCCGCGAGCTCGATCGCATCGAGCTCGGCTCGGGCTCGCGCGGCCCGATCACCGAGAAGATCCAGAGTGCGTTCTTCGACATCGTGAACGGGCGCAACCCCAAGTACGCCGAGTGGCTGAGCAAGGTCTAACGAGCACGAACATCATGACGACGAAACCCGTTGCCACCGTCGAAGTCACCGCCAAGGACCTGGAAGGCCCGGGCGTGGTCTATTGCCCGAACCCGAAGATGACGCTGTGGAGCACGCACCCGCGCGTCTTCATCGACGTGGCCACCACCGGTTCGGGCAAGTGCCCGTACTGCGGCACGGTGTATCAGCTGAAGGCGGGCGAGAAGGTCCACGCGCACTGATCCGCCGCGTCACGCCGACATGACGCGCTCGCTCGTCATCGCCCCGCAGTGGATCGGCGATGCGGTGATGTCGGAGCCGCTGCTGCGGCGCCTCGCCGAGCGCGGCGAGCAACTGGCCGTCGCGGCGCTGCCGTGGGTCGCGCCGGTGTACCGCGCGATGCCGCAGGTCGGCGAAGTGATCGAGCTGCCGTTCGCGCACGGGCGCCTCGACTGGGCCGAGCGCCGGCGCGTTGCCGCCGGCTTGCGCGGGCGTTTCGACTCCGCCTACGTGCTGCCGAACTCGCTGAAGTCGGCCTTGATCCCATGGCTCGCGGGCATCCCGACACGCGTGGGCTACTCCGGCGAGAAGCGCGTGATCCTGCTGAACAAGCGGCTGCCCAATCCGGCCGGCCGGCCGCCGATGGTCGCGTTCTACAGCGCGCTCGCGGGCACGCCGGTGCCGGCGGACGCGCGGCCTGCGCTGCGCTTCGACGACGATGTGCTGAGCAAGGCGACCGCCGGTGCCAACGTGCAGCGCGGCGCCTACTGGGTCTTCGCGCCCGGCGCCGAATATGGCCCGGCCAAGTGCTGGCCGCCCGCGCGCTATGCCGAACTCGCGCGCGCGCTGCATGCGGCGCACGGCCAGCCGGTGCTGCTGCTGGGCTCGGGCAAGGAGGCCGCGCTGTGCGAGACGATCGCGGCGGCCGCGCCCGGTGCATGCCGCATGCTCGCCGGCAAGACCTCGCTGATCGACGCGATGGCGCTGATCGCCGCGGCGCGCGGTGTCGTCAGCAACGACTCCGGCCTGATGCACGTGGCCGCGGCCTTCGGCGTGCCACAGGCCGCGGTGTTCGGTTCGACCAGCCCCGAGCACACGCCGCCGCTGAACCCGCGCGCGAGCGTGGTCTGGCTGAAGGAAGAACTGCAGCTGGACTGCATGCCCTGCTTCGACCGCGTCTGCCGCTTCGGCCACACGCGCTGCCTCACCGAAGTGAGTGCGGCGCGCGTCGATGCGGCGCTGGCCGCGGTGCTCTAAAGCACCAGCTTGCCGACGTAGAGGATGGGGCCGTGCGGCTTGCCGTCGGGCGAGCCACCGGCGCCTTCGAGCGTCACCGCGAAAGCGGCCGTGCCTTCGAGCACCTTGCCGCGTTGCACGACGGTCGCCTTGTCGGCCGCGATCACACCCAGCGAGCGCGGTGCGCCTTCGGGTGGCAGCGACCAGAGTTCGAGCGAGCGGTCGGCCTGCATCGCCACGTTGACCAGCGGCTTCGTGACCATCGCACGGCCATCTGCAGTGATGCTGGCGACGAACGAGGCCGGCACGATCGCACCTGCTGGCGAGCCCGGCGCGGGCGCTGCCGCGGAGAGCACGACGACGATGGGCGGCTGCACCGGCCCCGGCGTGGCGAGCAGCGCGGCCAGGCTCAACGTGGCGACCAGGCCGACGGCCGAGAAGCTGCGCCAGAACGCGAGCTGGCGCCACCAGCCGGCGGCCGCAGGCGTTGCGCTCGCCGTGGCACCGTGTATCGAGGTCTCGATGCGTTTCCACACCGCCGGCGACGGTTGCTGTGGCGCGACCCCGGCGGTGAGCGGCATCAGCCGGTCCTGCCAGGCGCGCACCGCGCCGCGCAATGCAGGGTGCGCCGGCAGCAGCGCTTCGAAGCGGCGGCGCGCGGGCCCGCGCAGCAGGCCGCTGACGTATTCGGCGGCGAGGCGGTCGGCGAGTTCGGGGCGGCTGTAGTCCATCTCAGCCTCCCTTGCGTTCGGTGTCGCGCTGAACGGCGGCCTCGAGGCAGCCCTTCAGCGACATGAGCGCACGACGCACCCACGACTTGACCGTGCCCAGCGGCTGGCGCATCGCATCGGCGACCTCGGCGTGGCTGAGGCCGTCGAAGAACGCGAGCGCGACGCTCTGGCGCTGCTGCGCACTCAGGCCATCCATGCAGGCCGACAAGGCGCGTGCGTCCGAGGCCCGGCTCAGCAGATCGAGCGGGCCGGGCGCGTCGTCGGCCACGGTGTCGTACACGTCGGTTTCCTCGTCGTCGTTGGTCGTCAGGACATTCGTCTTCAGCTGCGGCTGGGATTGCGCCCTGCGCAGGCTGTCTATCGCGCGGTTGCGCGCCACGCTCGTCAACCATGTCAGGGGCTGGCTTTGCGCTGCATCGAAGCTTTGCGCCGCCCGCCACACGTTGACATACACCTCCTGGAGGATGTCTTCCGCGAGCGTCCGGTCACGTTGGATACGCATCACGACGCCAAGCAGATGCGCGCTGGTGCGCTCATAGAGCGTGGCAAATGCCGCACGGTCGCCGAGTCCGGCACGCGCGAGCAACTGCGACAGCTCGACGCTGCGGTCGCTCCAATCGCTTTTCGGGGTCGGTTGCGGCAATGGCATTCCTGGTGAGTCACGAGGGTGTGACGGCGTTCGTACAATCGAAACGAACCAACGGCTATCTTATGTCCAGCGCACGCGAATACGTCCTTACCCTGTCTTGCCGTGATACCAAGGGCGTTGTCTACGCGGTGTCCGGCCTGCTGTTCGAGGCCGGCTGCAACATCCTCGATTCACAGCAGTTCGGCGACGTGCTCAGCAGCGACGCGACCGGCCTGTTCTTCATGCGCGTGCATTTCGAGGCGCCCGACGCGCTCGCGAACTGCGCCGCGCTCGACGCGATGTTCGCGCCGCTGCGCGAACGTTTCGCGATGACGCTCTTCGTGCACGACATGGCGCGCAAGCCGCGCCTGCTGCTGATGGTGAGCCGCCACGGCCACTGCCTGAACGACCTGCTGTTCCGCTGCCAGTCGGGCCAGCTCAACGCCGAGATCGCCGCGGTCGTCTCCAACCATCCCGATTTCGCCGAGCTGTGCGCGAGCCATGGCGTGGCGTTTCATCACCTCGCGCTGCCCGCCGGCTCGGGCGCCGAGGCCAAGCGCGCGCAGGAGCGGCAGGTGGAAGCGCTCGTCGCAGAACAGCAGATCGACCTAGTCGTGCTGGCGCGCTACATGCAGATCCTGAGCCCCGAGTTCTGCAGTTTCCTGCGCGGCCGCGCGATCAACATCCACCACAGTTTTCTGCCCAGCTTCAAGGGCGCAAAGCCCTACTACCAGGCGCACGAGCGTGGCGTGAAGCTGATCGGCGCGACCGCCCACTACGTGACCGCCGAACTCGACGAAGGCCCGATCATCGAGCAGGATGTGGAGCGCGTCGATCACTCGCACAGCCCGGAAGACTTCACCGCCGTGGGGCGCGATGTCGAGAGCGTGGTGCTGGCGCGCGCGGTGCGATGGCACGTGGAGCACCGTGTGCTGCTGAACGGGCGCAAGACCGTTGTCTTCAAATGAACGGGCGCAAGCGCGTCGTGTTCCGCTGAGAGGTTGCACTGCATGGCACGACCCAAGCCCACCGCACCGCTGGCCTCGCCCGACGAGATCGAGCAGCAGTTCTACGAAGCGCTGCAGGCCGGCGACATCGAGCGCCTGATGGCCGTGTGGTCCGACGACGAAGAGATCAGCTGCGTGCACCCCGGCGGCCCGCGTGTCGTCGGCGCCGCGGCGATCCGCTCGGCCTTCGATGCGATGTTCGCCAACGGCACCATCAACGCGCGGCCCGAGAAGGTGCGCCGGCTGCAGACCCACAGCTGCGCGGTGCACAGCGTGCTCGAGCACATCCATGTGATGACGACCGAAGGCCCGCAGTCGGCCTGGGTCGTCGCGACCAACGTCTACCTGAAGACGGCGCAGGGCTGGCGCCTCGTCTCGCACCACGCGAGCCCGGGCTCGCCGCGCGAGGTGCAGGAGATCGTCGAGGCCGCGACCACCCTGCACTGACGCATGCAGCAGTACCGCGCTCCGCGCTGGCTCGTCGGCGGCAACGCGCAGACGATCTGGCCCGCACTGTTCTCGCGCCGGTTCCACGGGCCGGTGCCCGAGTTCCGGCGCGAACGCTGGACCACGCCCGACCGCGACTTCATCGACGTCGATTGGCAAGACCTGATGTCGGCCCCCCGGCAGCCGAATACGGCCGCCGACCCCACCGAGGGGGTCGCGCCCGCCTTGGGGCGGCCCGGCGCCGGGCGCGACGACTCCCGCCAGCCGCTGCTGGTGCTGTTCCACGGACTCGAAGGCTCGTCGTCCAGCCACTACGCGCAAGCCTTCGCGCACTGGGCGCGCGAACATGGCTGGCGCTTTGCCGTGCCGCATTTCCGCGGCTGCTCGGGCGAGCTCAACCTCGCGCCGCGGGCCTACCATTCCGGCGACCACCAGGAGATCGGCTGGGTGCTCGGCCGGCTGCGCGCGATGCACGGCGGGCCGGTGGTCGCGGTGGGCGTGTCGCTGGGTGGCAATGCGCTGCTGCGCTGGGCCGAAGAGGCCGGCGAGATGGCCGCGCAATTCGTCAGCGCGGTGTGCGCGGTGTCGTCGCCCATCGATCTCGCGGCCGGCGGGCAGGCGATCGGGCGCGGCTTCAACCGGCAGGTCTACACCCGCATGTTCATGCGCACGATGAAGCCCAAGGCCTTGCGCAAGCTGGCGCAGCACCCGGGGCTGTTCGACCGCGACAAGCTGCTCGCCGCGCGCGACCTGTATGAGTTCGACAACGTCTTCACCGCGCCGCTGCACGGCTTCAGGAACAGCGACGACTACTACGCGCGCGGCTCGGCCAAGCCGCACCTGCACCGCATCCGCGTGCCGGCGCTGGTGCTGAATGCGCGCAACGATCCGTTCGTGCCGGCGAGTTGTCTGCCGCACGCGCGCGATGTCGGCCGCTTCGTCACGCTGTGGCAGCCGCCGCATGGCGGTCATGTGGGGTTTCCGGGCGGACGCTGGCCAGGCCATGTTCACACCTTGCCCGACGAGGTGATGGGCTGGGTGCGCGCGCAGCTATGAGCGAAGATGCCCGCATGGACGACATCGTCAGGCAGGCGCTGAAGAAATGGCCCAACGTGCCGCACTGCTACGACTGGCTCGCGCTCGATGCGCGCGGCGAGTGGTATATGCGCGACGACCGCGTGCAGGCCGCGGGGCCGTTCCCGCAGATCAAGGGCAGCCGCATCCTGCACGAGAAGCTGCGCGAGTTCATCGAGCGCAACTACCTCGCCGATGAGGCGGGCTGCTGGTTCTTCCAGAACGGCCCGCAGCGCGTCTACGTGGAGCTCGAGGCCGCGCCGTGGGTCTGGCGCCTGCAGGCGGTCGACGGCGCTGCGCCGGCCATCACCAGCCACACCGGGCGCGCCGCGCAGTTCGAATCCGCGTGGCTCGACGAACACGGCCGGCTGCTGCTGGGCACCGACATCGGCCTGGGCATCGTCCACACGCTGGACATGAACCTCGCCGCCGATGCCGTCGAGGCCGCGCACTGGCGGCCCGAGGAGACGCGCTTCGACACGCTGCCCGGCCGCTTCGGCTACTGCCTGAAGCCGGCCAAGCCGCGCTGATCGTCGTCACATGCCGTAGAAGACGTAGTCGGCTTCGTACGCGACCTGCTGGCGCTTGCCCTTGCTCATCGCGTCGCAGGCCATCGCGGGCGCCACGCCGCCCTTGGTGTTCAGGCGCTGGATGTAGCTCACGCCGGTCATCGCGCCGGCGCCCATCGCCGGGTCGGCCTTGACGAGCTGCAGCGGGATGTTGCCCGGGCTTGCCGGCGCCACCGCGACCTGCTTGCCGCCCACCTTGGAGCCGTCGGCCGCTTCCCAGGTCGGACCGGCGTAATACTTGCCGACCGTCTTCTTGTCGCTGCCGTACAGCGTGGCCACCGGGCCGACGAAGGCCCACTCGTGCTGGCCGGCCATGTCCTTCTTCTCGCGGCATTCATACGTGATCTCGCCGACGCCGGTCGTCGCCATCATCACCTTCTGGCCGGCCGGCACGCGCACCGCCTCGGGCAGCGTGGCGTTGTCGACCTTCATCATCATCGGCGCGCTGGCGCAGGCGCACATCAGTGCGGCGAGGCCGAGGACGGCGAGGGCTTTGTTCTGGTCCATGGTGTGAGCTCCTGGGGTTGTGTCTGGTGGCAGATCGTCGGCCGGGCGCGATCACCCGGCCAGCGCCCATACGCAGTGCGTGCCGCGTTGGATGCGGACGCAAAAAAGCCGGCGCGAGGCCGGCTTGTTCTGGTGGACGCGGAGCGCTTACTTGGCGTTGCTGACCATGTAGGTGACGACGGCCTTGATCTCGGCCTCGGAGGCGGCGGAGCCACCCTTGGGCGGCATCGCCCCCTTGCCCTTGATCGCGCTGGCGGTCAGGCCGTCGACGCCTTGCGCCAGGCGCGGCGCCCATGCGGCCTTGTCGCCGAGCTTGGGCGCGCCGGCCACACCGGCGGCATGGCAGACCTGGCAGACCTGCGTGTACAGCGCCGGCGCGGCGCCGGCGGCGTCGGCCTTGACCGGGGCGGCAGCAGCCACGACCGCAGCGGCTGCGGGTGCGGCGGCAGGCGTCGGCGTGGCGACAGCGGCCGGAGCCGGGGCAGTGGCAGGAGCGGCTTCGGCAGGCGCCGATGCGCCGGCCGCGGGCGGCTTGGGTTCGTCGAACTTGGCGCCGCCCTTGTTGGCCATGTAGACCACTGCGCGGCCGACTTCCAGGTCGGTGAAATCGCCACCGCCTTGCGCGCCCATCTGGCCCTTGCCGGCCAGCGCCGAATGCAGCAGCGCGTCATAGCCGGTCTTGATGCGCGGGGCCCAGGCGTCGGCGTCGCCGAACTTGGGCGCGCCCACCAGACCAGCGGTGTGGCAGGTGGTGCACTGCGCGGCGAACACCTGCTCGCCGGTCTTCAGCGTCGACAGGTCGGAGGCATCTTTCACTTGCACGGCGCCGACGGGCTGCAGGCGCTCGGCGACCGCGGCAGCGTCGAACGCGGTGCTGCCGGCGGCGGGGCGGTGCTCGCTAGTGACGTAGGTCACGAGCAACACGATCAACGCGATCGGGATCACGAACGCGTAGAAGACCGCCAGGATCAGCTGCTTCGGCGTCTTGATCGGGCCTTCGTGCGGGCCGTCGTGTTCGGTGTGGCTATGGGCGTCGCTCATGGAGTCCTCAACTGCGAGATTCGAGGCGCCAACGCGGTGCCGCAGCGGGCCCCGAATGTGCGCAAAACCGCGGAATTATAGGGCCCCGTGGGCGGCTCCCCGCGTCGCAGCGGACCGCCAGAGCGCGTCGCTTCGAGGCGCGTGGCCGCAGGACGCTAGAATCTGCGGCTCACGAGCGACCGTGGTGAAGTGGATATCATTGGGCCCTCCGAAGGCTTAGGCGCAGGTTCGATTCCTGCCGGTCGCACCAGGCGTCGTTCGCGCAGCGCCGCCTTTGCGGCCCCTCGCAGCGCCGTGCAGCGGCCCCGCCGCGGCTCTTCCGCCTACCAGACCGATTCGAGTTGCTCGCGACCCGCTTCGACGCGGCCTGCCAGGTAGTCGCGAATGCGCTCCTCGATGTGCGCCGCGCCCCACACCCGACGCTGTTGCCAGCCGGCCGATCCCGCCGCGCCTGTGGCGCCGCCCGCCGGGTCGAACTGGCCGGTCAGGCGATTCCACGCGAAGTATCGGATCGGCGCCGCCAGCTCCGGCTCCAGCGGCAGGTGGCCCACCACCGGCCACCGTCCGGAGCCGAGTGCGGCCGCCGTGACGGGGAGCTTCCACAGGATGGCCGAGCCGCAGACCTCGAATGGCGCGGCGCCATCGGGCTGCGGCTCGTAGATGGCGACGCGCGAGTCGGGCAGGACGCGCGCGAAGGCGCTGGCGCCGCCGCCCAGGGCGATGCGCAGCACGCTGCCTTCGCGGGGGCCGCCACCACACGCCGGCACGGCAGATGAAGCGGCGGAAGGGGCGATCGAAGCGTTGGCAGTGTGCATGGTGAGGTGCGGTCGAAGTTCGAGCCACGAGTGTCTCGACCTCGCAGCCGACGCCGAAATATTCGCGACGAAGCATGCGTGCGGAGGAACCACCGAGGTTTCCTGCGGCCTCAGCCGGCTCGATCTCGCCCTTCGTCCCGCGCTCGACAACGCGGCCGACAACATGCTCTCGTCAGCGGCCCGCCGAACCCACCCGCCGCACCTTCACGCCCCCGCTGCGCAGCGCCCGCAGCGTTCGCTCCGGCGTGGCCTGCGGCACGATCACCGCGCTGGCCTCGCTCAAGGGTGCGATGACGAAGGCTGATGCCGCCATCAGTTTCTCTTCCGACGCCAGCACGATGGTCTCGGCGGCGCGTTCGTGCAGCGCGCGCTTCACGGCCGCCTCTTCCGCGTCGCCGGTGCTCAGGCCGGCGTCGGGGTGCACGCCGGTCACGCCCATGAAGTAGAGGTCGGCGCGCAGGCGCGACGCGGCGTCGATCACGGCCGCGCCCACGTTGACCATCGAATGCCGGAACAGCCGGCCGCCGAGCACGATGATCTCGACATGCGGATGCGCCGCCAGCGCCACCGCCACGTTCGGGCTGTGCGTGACGATGGTCGCGCGCAGCGCGCGGTCGAGGTGGTGCGCCACCTGCAGCGCAGTCGTGCCGCCGTCGAGGATCACGACCTGCCCGGGCCGGATCATCGCGGCGCCCGCGCGGCCGAGCTCGGCCTTGGCCTGCGGCGACACCTGCTCGCGCACGCGCAGATCGCCGACCGCGATCGACGCCGGCAGCGCGCCGCCATGCACGCGCTGCAGCTTGCCGGCCTGCGCGAGCTCGCGCAGATCGCGCCGGATCGTGTCCTCCGATGTGCCGACCTCCTGCGCCAGCGTCTTGGCGACGATCTGCCCGTCGGCGGCGAGGCGGGCCAGGATGAGCTTCTTGCGCTGCGCGGTCAGCATGGTTGCGGCCTGGGTGGTGAGCCCGTATAGTTGCACGAAATTGCACGAAACTACGCAAGTTCACATGAATATTTTCTCGCCCGCCGCGCTGACTCCGAAGCCCCTGCTGGTGCTGATCGCCGGTCCCTACATGTCGGGCACCGGCGGTGACCCGGACAAGATCGCCGCGAACCGTGCGCGCCTCGAAAGCCAGGCGCTGCCGATCTATGCGCGCGGCCATCTGCCGATGCTCGGCGAGTGGCTGGCGCTGCCCATCATTCATGCCGCGGGCGGCCGCGAACATGGCGATGCGGTGTTCGACGCCTACCAGTACCCGGTCGCGCAGCGCCTGCTCGCGCGCTGCGACGCGGTGCTGCGCATTCCCGGCGCATCGCGCGGCGCCGACATGGACGTGGCGCGTGCGCGCGAACTCGGCCTGCCGGTCTACACCGACGCGAGCGAGCTGCCGCTGTGCGAAGCCGGCAGCGAGGCGCAGGCGCGATGAGCCCGATCGCCACGCCGCCGCAAGCGGCCGATCATGTGCGCATCGTCGAAGAGCGCCTGCTGTCCGACGACTGGTACGTGCTGAAGAAGACGACCTTCGACCTGCTGCGCCGCGACGGCCGCTGGCAGCGCCAGTCGCGCGAGACCTACGACCGCGGCAACGGCGCGGTGCTGCTGCTGTTCAACGCCGAGCGCGCGACCGTGGTGCTGGTGCGGCAGTTCCGCTTTCCGGCGTATGCGAACGACTGCGCCGACGGCCTGCTGATCGAGGCCTGCGCCGGCCTGCTCGATGGCAACGATCCGCTCACCTGCATCCGCAACGAAGCGGCCGAGGAGACGGGCTTTCGGGTGCGCGCGCCGCGCAAGGTGTTCGAGGCCTACATGAGCCCGGGTTCGGTGACGGAGAAGCTGCATTTCTTCGTCGCCGAATACGACGCGAGCGACCGCGTGACGCTGGGTGGCGGCGACGCGGCCGAAGGCGAGGACATCGAGGTCCTCGAACTGCCGCTGGCCGACGCGCTGGAGATGATCGGCGACGGACGCATTCAGGACGGCAAGACCATCATGCTGCTGCAGCACGCGGCGCTGGTCGGGCTGGACCGTCTGCGCGCCGCTTGATTGACTGATGCGCCGCCTATTTCTTCGAGACGAAGTGGTGCGCCAGCAGCAGCGTGGTGGCGCCGATCACGGCACCGATGAAGCCCGCCGACCGATCCGGCGCGAACAGGCCGGCGAGGTGGCCGAAGCAGGTGGCGGCGAGGGCACCGGCCACGCCGAGCGCGATGGCGAGCGTCCAGCCGCGCAGGCCTCCGCCAGGGGTGAGCAGCGTGGCGATGACGCCGGCGGCAAAGCCGATCGCGACGATCCAGAACAAGTGCACTGTGGCCTCCGAGAGCGAGCATTCGTCGCACTTGGTGTGCGATCACGGTGCGGCAGTGTCTCGGCTTCGCGGGAGGCGCGCAGCAGGCTTGTGAAGCGAATCGGTGCTATCCGCCGAAAGTGATCCGGCCGTGGCCTTGCGGGCCACAGGCGCGTGACAACTTACCGCTCGATGGCGGTGCGCGTCGTGGTTCAGCGGCTCAGCAACTCAGGGCGCTTCGAGGAACTTGTCGCGCAGCGCCTGCGTGGCCGAGCGGAACACGCCGAGGTCGCTGCCCACCGCGACGAAGGTCGCGCCCTGCGCGATGTAGCGGCGCGCATCGGCCTCGACGCCGGCGAGGATGCCGGTCGGCTTGCCGGCGGCCTTGGCGGCCGCGAAGATTGTGGCCATCGCTTCCTGCACCTCGGGGTGATTCGCGTTGCCCAGATGGCCCAGGCCCGCGGCCAGGTCGGACGGGCCGACGAACAGGCCGTCGACGCCATCGACCGCCGCGATCTCGGCCGCCGCGGCCACGCCCTTGCGGCTCTCGATCTGCACCATCACGCAGATCTCGTCGTTCACGCCCTGGAAGTAGCCGGGCACGGTGCCGTAGCGGTTGCTGCGCTGCGCGACCGACACGCCGCGAAAGCCTTGCGGCGGATAGCGTGTGGCCGCGACCGCGCGCGCGGCTTCCTCGCCCGACTCGATGAACGGAATCAGGAAGTTGTAGAAGCCGCCGTCGAGCAGCCGCTTGAGCTCCACCGGGTTGTTCCACGACGGCCGCACCACAGGCGCGCTGATGCTGTCCTTCAGCGCCATCAGCTGCGGGATGAAGGTGATGATGTCGTTCGGCGAGTGCTCGCCGTCGAGCAGGATCCAGTCGAAGCCGGCCACGCCCAGCACTTCGGTCGTGATCGGATTGGCGAGCGAGCACCAGCAGCCGATCAGGCGCTTGCCGGCGCGCAGGTCGGCGCGAAAGCTGTTCGGGTAGGGGCTGTAGGGAGTCGGGAGTGTCATGGGAATGCCTCTGGTGTTTTGTCTGCTTGGCGATGCTGCGGGCGCGCTGTCAGCGCAGCATGCAGGGCCGCTTCGGGTCGAAGCGCCAGTTCGGGATCAGGTACTGCATCGCGATCGCGTCGTCGCGTGCGCCCAGGCCGTGCTGCAGGTACAGCGCATGCGCCTTCTCGACCTCGACCATGTCGAGCTCGACGCCCAGCCCCGGCGTCTTCGGCACCTCGACCAGCCCGCCCCTGATCTGCAGCGGCGCCTTGGTGAGGCGCTGGCCGTCCTGCCAGATCCAGTGCGTGTCGATCGCGGTGACGCGCCCCGGCGCGGCCGCGGCCACGTGCGTGAACATTGCGAGCGACACGTCGAAGTGATTGTTCGAATGCGAGCCCCAGGTGAGGCCCCAATCGCGGCAGGTCTGCGCCACGCGCACCGAGCCGGCCATGGTCCAGAAATGCGGATCGGCGAGCGGGATGTCGACCGACTGCAGCGACAGCGCATGCGTGAGCTGGCGCCAGTCGGTCGCGATCATGTTGGTCGCGGTGGGCAAGCCCGTGGCGCGGCGGAACTCGGCCATCACCTCGCGGCCCGAGAAGCCCTCTTCGGCGCCGCACGGGTCTTCGGCGTAGGCCACCACACCGCGCTGGTCGCGCATCAGCCGGATCGCATCCTTGAGCAGCCAGCCGCCGTTCGGATCGAGCGTGACGCGCGCCTGCGGAAAGCGTTCGTGCAGCGCGCGGATCGCCTCGACCTCGGCCTCGCCGGCGAGCACGCCGCCCTTGAGCTTGAAGTCGTTGAACCCGTAGCGCGCATGCGCCGCCTCGGCCTGGCGCACGATGGACTCGGGCGTCAGCGCCTCTTCGTGGCGCACGCGCGCCCAGTCGCTGTCGGCGCCGGGCTCGCTCGCGTACGGCAGGTCGGTCTTGGCCTTGTCGCCGACGAAGAACAGGTAGCCCAGCATCTCGACCGCGTCGCGCTGCTGGCCTTCGCCGAGCATCGCGGCGATCGGCAGACCGAGGTGCTGGCCGAGCAGGTCGAGCAACGACGATTCGATCGCGGTGACCACGTGGATGGTGGTGCGCAGGTCGAAGGTCTGCAGGCCGCGGCCGCCGGCGTCACGGTCGGCGAAACGCGTGCGCACGGCGTTCAGCAGGCGCTGCACGTCGCCGACCGGTTGGCCCACAAGCAGCTCGCGCGTGTCTTCCAGCGTCTGGCGGATATTCTCGCCGCCCGGCACCTCGCCGACGCCGGTGCGGCCGGCGCTGTCGGTGACGATCACGAGGTTGCGGGTGAAGAAGGGCGCGTGCGCGCCACTCAGGTTGAGCAGCATCGAATCGCGGCCTGCGACCGGGATCACGCGCAGCGCGGCAACGCGCGGCGTGCCGGTCACGGGGGAGGATTTGTTGTCAGTCATCGTACAACATCCTAGTGCAAAGAAATCCCTCGCACAAGCCCGGGCGAGCCCGGGGTTCGCCCGGTTCAGGCCGGGCCGTCGCCCAGCAGCGCGGCGCGGCGGCGCCGCTCGCGGCTGTTCGCGAGGTGCGTGCGCATCGCGGCGCGCGCGGCTTCCACGTCCTGGTTTTCGATCGCGTCGAAGATGCTGCTGTGCTCGGCGTTGACGCGGCGCAGATAGGCCTGACGCTCCTCGTCCGCCGGCCGCGACGGATCGAGCCGGGCGCGCGGAATGATCATCGAGCCGAGCGTCGCCATCAGGCTCGCGAAGTGCGGGTTCTGCGTCGCGCGCGTGATCTCCTGGTGGAACTGGAAATCGGCGGTCACGGCGTCGCGCCCGGCCTCCACGGCCTGCGTGAACGCATCGAGCGCGTCGCGCATCACGACCAGGTTCTGCGCGGTGCGGCGCTGCGCCGCGAGGCCCGCGGCCTCGGTCTCGACGCCGATGCGCAGCTCCAGCATCGCGACCACGTCGCGCAGCGTGGCGAGCTGCTCGGGCGCGATCCGGAACGCGGAGGCGTCGCCCAGGCCGACGACGAAGGTGCCGACGCCGTGGCGCGTCTCGACCAGGCCCGAGGCCTGCAGTTTCGAGATGGCTTCGCGCACGACGGTGCGGCTGACGCCGAACTCGGTCATGAAGGCCGCTTCGGTGGGCAGCTTGTCGCCGGGCAGCAGGCGGCCGTCGCGGATGCGGTCGCCGAGGGATTCGACGAGTTCGTGGGCCAGCGTGCGGGCGCGGCGGCGCGGGGCAAGGGTGTTCATGACGCTCGGTACAAACCCCGACGGGGCACTATTGACAGCAGGAGGTGGCACGCTAACATTGTCCTTGTTGTACGACAACTGATGACGAACAACAACAGAATCGTGGCGTCTGCGCACAAACGCAATCCGTTCAAACCCTTTCCGACACAACGCTCATGAGTGCTGCTGCCACCTCTCCCGCGCCATTCAAGCGCCTGCTGCTGACCGGCGCCGCCGGCGGGCTGGGCAAGGAGTTGCGTCGCCGCCTGAAGGCGCATTGTGAGGTGCTCCGGCTGAGCGACATCGCCGACCTCGGCGCCGCCGCTGCCGGCGAGGAACTGATGCCCGCCGCGCTGGAGAAGACCGACGCGGTGCTCGCGCTGCTGGCCGGCGTCGACGCCGTCGTGCACCTCGGCGGCATCTCGGTCGAAGGCCCGTTCGAGCCCATCCTGCAGGCCAACATCGTCGGCACCTACAACCTGTATGAAGCGGCGCGCAGGCACGGCGTGAAGCGCATCGTGTTCGCGAGCTCCAACCACGTCACCGGCTTCTACCGGCAGGACGAAGTCATCGACGCGACCATGCCGATGCGGCCCGACGGCCATTACGGCCTGTCCAAGGCCTTCGGCGAGAACCTTGCGCAGTTCTACTTCGACCGCTACGGCATCGAGACCGTGAGCCTGCGCATCGGCTCGTCATTCCCCGAGCCGGCGGATCGCCGCATGCTCGCCACCTGGATGAGCTACGACGACCTCGAGCGCCTCGTCGTCGCAAGCCTCACCGCGCCGGTCGTCGGCCACAGCGTGATCTACGGCATGTCCGACAACGCGACGACCTGGTGGGACAACACGCCCGCGCGCCACATCGGCTACCGCCCGCAAGACAGCTCCGAGCCCTTCCGCGCGGCGGCGATGGCGCGCCAGCCCGTCGTCGACCAGAGCAACCCCGCCACGCTGTACCAGGGCGGCGGCTTCGTCACCAAGGGCCCGTACGAGTGACCCGCATCCATAACCAGTTCATCCCGGAGACCACACCATGACTTTCCAACTGAAGACCTTGCCCGGCCTGATCGCCATCGCTGCGCTGGCGCTGTGCGCGTCGACCTCGATGGCCCGCACCTTCCGCTCGGCCGAAGTCCACGCCAAGGACTTCCCGACGAACCAGGCCGTGATGCACATGAGCGAGGACTTGTCGAAGGCGACCGGCGGCAAGGACTCGATCAAGATCTTCGGCGACAGCTCGCTCGGCTCCGAGAAGGACACCGTGGAGCAGGTCAAGATCGGCGCGCTCGACATGGTGCGCGTGAGCTCGGCGTCGTTTCACGGCATCGTGCCGGAGTCGGTGATCCCGTCGCTGCCCTTTCTGTTCCGCGACATCGAGCACTTCCGCAAGACCATGTACGGCCCGCAGGGCGACAAGGTGCTCGCGGCGTTCGACAAGGCCGGCTTCATCGGCCTGGCGCTGTACGAGAGCGGCGCGCGTTCGGTCTACGCGAAGAAGCCGATCCGCAACCTGGCCGACATGAAGGGCCTGAAGATCCGCGTGCAGCCGTCCGACCTGATGGTGGGCCTGGTCAGCGCGATGGGCGCGTCGCCCACGCCGATGCCGTTCGCCGAGGTCTACACCGGCCTGAAGACCGGCCTGCTCGACGCGGCCGAGAACAACTACCCGTCGTACGACGAAGCCAAGCACTATGAATCGGCGCCGGTCTTCTCCGAGACCATGCACGTGATGACGCCCGAGGTGCTGGTGTTCTCGAAGAAGGTCTGGGACACGCTGACCAAGGAGCAGCAGGTGGCGATCCGCCAGGCCGCGAAAGACTCGGTGCCCTTCTACGTGAAGCTGTGGGAGCCCAAGGAGAAAGAAGCGAAGGCGGCCGTGATCAAGGGCGGCGCCAAGATCGTGCCGGCCGCCGAGATCGACCGCAAGGCCTTCGTCGAGGCCGAGAAGCCGGTGTGGGACAAGTTCGCGACCACGCCTGAGCTGAAGGCCCTGGTGTCGGACATCGTCAACACGAAGTGATGCGGGCGGCGCAGGCTCTCCCGAAGAGCCTGCCGTCATATCCAACGGACGGGGTGTCCCCATGACCTGGCTAACGGCCGTGAATTCGAGGCTCTCGCGCTGGGCGATGTACGTCGCCTGCGCGTGCCTGTTCGGGTTGCTCGCGATCGTCGTCTACGGCGTCGTGCTGCGCTATGTGTTCAACGACGCGCCGCCGTATGTCGAGCAGGTCGCGCTGCTGCTGGTGATCTCGGTCGCGATGTTCGGCGCCGCAGCAGGCGTGCGCGACGCAGGCCACATCGGGCTCGATTCGCTGGTCGCGATGCTGTCGGACAAGCTGCAGTTCTGGTGCAGCATCCTGGTGTTCCTGCTCAGCATCGTGTTCGGCCTGGCGCTGCTCGCGGGCAGCGTCGAGATGGCGATCTCCACGCACGGCAGCACCATCCCCACGCTCGGTGTGTCCGAGGCTTACCGCTACCTGCCGGTCCTGTTGGGCGGCATCCTGATCGCCGTGTTCTCCATCGAGCACCTGATCGCCAAATTCTCCGGCACCAAGGTGATTCGATCATGGCACTGACCGTTCTCTGCCTCGGCTTCGTCATCCTGCTGATCCTGGGCGTGCCGGTCGCGTTCGCGATCGGCCTGGCCTGCCTGGCCACCTTCGCCGTCGAGGGCCTGCCGTTCGAGACCGCGATCCAGATGATGGTCTCGGGCATGAACGTGTTCTCGTTTCTCGCGATCCCGTTCTTCATCTTCTCCGGCGAGCTGATGCTGCACGGCGGCATCGCAGACAAGATCGTCAGCTTCGCGCGCAGCCTGGTCGGCCACTGGAAGGGCGGCCTCGGGCTGGCCAATGTGGTGGCGTCCACGCTGTTCGGCGGCGTCTCGGGTTCGCCGGTGGCCGACACCTCCGCGATGGGCGGCGTGATGATCCCCATCATGAAGCGCGAGGGCTACAGCGCCGCCTACGCCGTCAACGTGACGACGCACGCATCGCTCTCGGGCGCGCTGATGCCGACCTCGCACAACATGATCATCTACGCGTTTGCGGCGCAGGCCGCGACCGGCATGATCGGCAGCCACGTGATCAAGGGTGTGTCCATCGGCGACCTGATGTTCGCCGGCCTGATCCCGGTGTTCTGGATCATGGTGTGCATGCTGGTCGCCGCGTACTGGCAGGCCGCGAAATACGGTTACCCGAAGCGCGTCGACGGCACGTCGATGGTCCAGCGCTTCCCCGGCTGGGCCGCGGTGCTGCAGTCGTTCATCGCGTCGCTGCCGGGGCTGGGCGTGATCGCGATCATCCTCGTGTGCGTGATGGAAGGCATCACCACCGCGACCGAAGCCGCGGCGATCGCGGTGACGTATTCGCTGATCCTCACCGTCGTCGTCTACCGCACGATGACGCGCACCAACCTGATGAAGTCGCTGGCGCGCGCGTCCAAGACCACCGGCGTGATCCTGCTGCTGATCGGCGTGTCCAACATGCTGCGCTACCAGATGGCGTACCTGGAGATCCCCGACGCGATCGAGGCCGCGCTGCTGACCGCGACCACCACGCCGTGGATCATGCTGCTGTACATCAACATCATCCAGATCATCCTCGGCATCTTCCTCGACATGGCGGCGCACATCCTGATCACGACGCCGCTGTTCCTGCCGTTGGCGATCCAGATGGGTGTGGGCCCGGTGCAGTTCGGCATGATGCTGCTGCTGAACTGCGCGCTCGGTCTGGTGCACCCGCCGGTCGGCACGGTGCAGTTCGTCGGCTGCGCGATCGGCAACATCTCGATCGGCGAGGCCACCAAGACCGCCTGGCCGTACTACCTCGCGATCTTCATCGCGATCACGCTGGTGACGTACGTGCCGGCGTTCTCGACCTGGTTGCCGACGCTGATCACCGGGCACGTGGTGCTGTGACGCGCGTCGGTGACGGCGTTGCCGCTTTGACGATGAAACCGCACGAGGTGCTGCCATGTCTCTACGCTCGATCGCCGGAGCCGCAGCGCTGATGGCCGCGGCCGCCGCGGCGCACGCCGCCACCATCGTCTACGTCAGCAACGCCGACAGCCAGGAGATCTCGGTGCTGGCGCTGGATGCCGCCAGCGGTGCGCTCGCCTTGGTCGAGACCGTGCCGGTCGGCGGCAACGTGATGCCGCTCGCGCTGAGCCCGGACAAGCGCATCCTCTACGCCGCGCTGCGTTCGCAGCCGTTTCGCGTCGCGAGCTTCGCGATCGACGCCGCCAGCGGCAAGCTGAAGAAGCTCGGCGAGGCGTCGCTCGCCGACAGCATGGCCAACATCGATGTCGACCGCAGCGGCCGCTGGCTGTTCGCGGCCTCGTACGGCGGCCACAAGATCACCGTCAACGCGATCGACAAGGACGGCCTCGTCGGCGCGGTCCAGCAACTCATCCCGACCAAGCCGAACGCGCACGCGATCCACGCCGATGCGACCAACCGCTACGTGTTCGCGACCAGCCTGGGCGGCGACAACATCTCGTCCTGGCGTTTCGACGCCGCCACTGGCCAGCTCAGCGCCAACGACCCCGCGTTGACGCAGACGCAACCCAAATCGGGCGCGCGCCATTTCGTGTGGGACGCCTCGCAGCGCCACATGTATGTGCTGTGCGAGCTCGACGCCGCGCTGTATGTGTTCGAGCACGACGCCGCACGCGGCAGCTTGCGCGAGCTGCAACGCAGCAGCGCGCTGCCGCCGGGCTTCACCGGCAAGCCGTGGGCCGCGGACCTGCATCTCTCGCCGGACGGCAAGCACCTGTACGTGTCGGAGCGCACCTCGAGCACGATCAGCGTGTTCGATGTCGACGCCGCCACCGGCCAACTCAAGACCGCGAGCCAGACGCCGACCGAGAAGACGCCGCGCGGTTTCGCGATCGATCCATCGGGCCGCTACCTGATCGCCGCCGGCCAGGACTCGCATGCGGTCGCGGTCTACGCGATCGCCGCAGGCACCGGCGCGCTGACGCCGCTGCAGCGTTACGCGGTCGGCAAGAACCCGAACTGGGTCGAGATCGTCGAGCTGCCGCACTGAGTCGCCGGATCGAAGCGCCTGTGCAACTGCGCAGAGTAGGCGACTCAACTCAGGCCTGCACTGCACAACTGCGCAGGTGCTTCGTTTCGGCCTGAGAAGGGATAAAGTCGCGGTCGCCCCACTGCGACGATCCGCCTCGACAGCCGTGCCTTCCATCCCTGCCACCGTTCGATCCGCGATCCGATCCGAAGCGAGCGACTGGGTCACGCCCGAGCACCTGAACGTTGCCCCGCACCTGCTCGGCGCGCCGCTCGCGCGGCCGATGCGGCGCTTCTGGGCGATCGCGATCGATGTCGTCGTGGTCGCGCTGCTGTCCAACCTCGGCAACCTGTGGCTGCTCGCCGGCGTCGGCATCGTCGCGGCCGTGCACCTGCGTGCGCGCGACGGCAACGCGCTCGCGCTGCGGCGCCGCTGGCTCGCGTGGCTGGCCGCCGCGGCGTTGATCGCGATTGGCGTGCAGCAGTTCTGGGTCGACCCGGCGTCGCGCGCCCATCAGCGCATCCACTTCAAGCGCGCGCTGCAGGACGATGACGCGAAGGAGCTCGCCGAGGCCGCGAGCGCGGTCGGTGCCGTGCCCGGCCTCACGCCGGAGCAGCGCCTGAAGGCGCGCATCGTGATGCTGGAGGCGCAGCTCGCCGAGGCCAGCGCGCCCAAGCCATTCGACCTGCAGGAGCAGATCAAGCAGTGGGCCGACGATGTCGGGCTCGGGCTGGGCTGGGCGATCGCGTATTTCTCGCTGCTGCCGGCATGGTGGAACGGGCAGACGCTGGGCAAGAAGCTGCTGCGGCTGCGCGTCGTCGAGCTCACCGGCAAGCCGCTGACGGTGATGCGCGCGTTCAAGCGCTACGGCGGCTATGCGGCGGGCATAGGCACCGGCATGTTCGGCTTCCTGCAGGTGTTCTGGGACAGCAACCGCCAGGCGATCCAGGACAAGACCGCGCACACCGTCGTCATCGATCTGCGCCGCGCCGCGCGCGCGCAGCCCGCCGCGGGCGATCCCCGTACACTGCCCGTTGCCCATTCATCCACCGATCAGGAGCCGTGATGCAGAGCAAGCATGTCGTGTCCGCTGCCGTGTTGTCGTTGCTGGCCTTCGCGGCCCAGGCGCAGACCCAGGCGCCCGGCCTGTGGGAGCACTCGTTCACGATGAAGTCGGACGACGGCCGCATGGAGAAGGCGATGGCCGAGATGCAGAAGCAGATGGCCGCGATGCCGCCCGAGCAGCGCAAGCAGATGGAGGCCGCGATGGCCGGCCGCGGCATGAAGCTCGGTGCCAACGGCAGCAGCGTGAAGGTCTGCATCAGCAAGGAAGAGGCGGCCAAGCCGCCCGAGGCGCGCATGAACGCGGGCAACTGCACGCAGAAGGACATGCAGCGCAGCGGCAACACGATGAAGTTCAAGTACGAGTGCACGCAGCCGCCGTCCACCGGCGAAGGCGAGATGACCTTCGTCAGCGACAAGGCCTACAGCGGCAAGACCACGGTCACGTCGCAGGTCGCGGGGCGACCGCAGCAGATGAACATGGAGATGCAGGGCAAGTGGCTGTCCAGCGACTGCGGTGACGTGAAGCCGAGGACGCCGCCCGCCAAGTGACGACCTCTGCATCGAACGGCCGCTGGGCCGTCGCGCTGGCCGGCGCCGTCTCGCTCGCGGTGGCGATGGGCCTGGGCCGCTTCGCCTTCACGCCGCTGTTGCCGATGATGCTGCACGACGGCGTGCTGGACCTGCACACCGCGAGCTGGCTCGCCAGCGCCAACTACCTCGGCTACCTGGCCGGCGCATTGCTGTGCACCTTCCAGCCGTGGATCTGGGCGCGCGTGCCGGCGCTGCCCGCGATCAACGCGCCGCTGATGGTGCGCGGCGGCCTCGTCGCCACGGGCCTGTTGACGCTGGGCATGGCGGTGCCGTGGTCGGCGAGCTGGCCGCTGCTGCGCTTCGCGGCCGGCGTCGCGAGCGCGGTCGTGTTCGTCTACACCTCGGGCTGGTGTCTCGCGCAGCTCGCACGCATGAACGCGACCGCGGTCGGCGGTGCGATCTACACCGGGCCCGGCGCAGGCATCGCGATCAGCGGCGTGTTCGCCAGCGGCATGGTGCAGTGGGGCTGGCTGGCGCAGACCGGCTGGCTGATCTTCGGCGTGCTCGCGTTCGTGCTGACGGCATGCGTGTGGCGCACCTTCCGCAGTGCGCCTGCGGCCGCGCCCGCATCGACATCGGCCGCACCCGCCGCCGCAGGCCCGGTGATCGAGCGGCACGGCCGCGCCGAGGTCGGCTGCCTCGCACTCGCCTACGGCCTGGCCGGCCTCGGCTACATCGTCACCGCGACCTTCCTGCCGGTGATCGCGCGCGCGGCGCTGCCGGGCTCGCCGTGGCTGGACATGTTCTGGCCCGTGTTCGGCGTCGGCGTGATGATCGGCGCGCTGCTCGCCACGCGCATCCGGCCGACGCGCGACATGCGCCTGCTGCTTGCCGGCTGCTACATCGTGCAGGCCGCCGGCATCGCGATCGGCGTGTGGAGCCCGAGCCTCCCGGGCTTCGCGATCGGCAGCCTGCTGCTGGGCATCCCGTTCACCGCGATCACCTTCTTCGCGATGCAGGAGGTGCGGCGGCTGCGGCCGTTGCTGATCGCCAGCTTCATGGGCCTGCTGACCGCGGTCTATGGTGTCGGCCAGATCGCCGGGCCGCCGATGGTCGCGCTGCTGCTGCGCCGCAGCAGCAGCACCGGCGCGGGCTTCACGCTCGCACTCGAGATCGCCGCGGTCGCGCTGCTGGTCGGCGCGCTGATGTACGCGGCGATGTGGCGCCTGTGGCCGATGCGGCGATAGCTCGACGCAACGGATCGCCGCGCCTTCCGGGTCAGCGCCCGCCGACGATCTTCGCGCCCGTCAGCTTCTCCTGCGCCTCGACCAGCGACGGCACGTACTTGCCGCCGTAGCCCAGCGCGCTCGCCAGCGCGAGCGACTGGTGCACCGCCTCGCCGATGACCGACGGCACGTTGTGCGACTCGGCCAGGTGCGTGTAGTAGCGCAGGTCCTTGCGGGCATTGTCGAGCTCGAACTTGAGCCCACCCAGATCGCCCTGCAGCGTCTTGGCCATCGCCTGGAACAGCCCCGAGTTCACCGCGCCGGCCGAGATCAGCTCGACCAGCTTGTTCAGGTTCACACCCGAACGCTGGCCGACCGCGAAGGCCTCGGCCGTGGCGGTGCAGATCGCCTGCGCGATGAAGTTGTTGAGCAGCTTGATCGTGTGGCCCGCGCCCGGCGCGCCGACGTGGATCACGTTCTCGGCGAAGGTCTTGAGCACCGGCAGCAGCTGCGCGAACACCGCGTCGGTTGCGCCCACCATCACGTTGAGCTTGCCGAGTTCGGCCTCGACCGGCGTGCGCGCCAGCGGCGCGTCCACATAGGTCACGTTCTTCGCGGCGCAGAGTTCGCGCAGCTTGGTCGTGGAGTCGGGCTCGCTGGTCGAGCAGTCGACGATCACGAGGCCGGCTTTCGCGGCGGCGAGCAAGCCCTTGTCGCCCGTGACCGCGGCCTCGACCTGCGGCGAGCCGGTGACGCAGATGAAGACGATGTCGCTCTGACCCGCGAGCGCGGCGATCGAATCGGCCTCGGTCGCGCCGGCCGCGAGCAGGTCGGCGACGCGTTCGCGGTTGCGGTGCACCGTGAGCGCGAGCGGGTGGCCCTTGGCGCGCAGGTTCTTCGCGATGCCGTGGCCCATCAGGCCCGATGCACCAATGAATCCGATCTTCTGTGTCATGACAGCACCCCGCTGGCCGAATACGGCAATCGACCCTCCGGGAGGGTCGGGCCTTGCTTGGGGCGGCCCGGCGCGGCGGCCCGTGAACAATGGGTTCGAAGCAGAGTTTTCATGCTTACTCCAGCTTGATGTTGGCGCTCTTGATCACCGCGGCCCACTTGGCCACCTCGGCCTTCTGGAACGCGCTGATCTGGTCGGTCGTCATGTCGGCGCCCTGCATGCCGAGCTTGGCCAGACGCTCGCGCATCTCGGGCTCGGCGAGGATCTTCGCGATCTCGGTGTGCAGCCGGTCGACGATCGGCTTGGGCGTGCCGGCGGGCGCGAAGATCGCCTGCCACGAGATCACTTCGTAGTCGGGCACGCCGCTCTCGGCCACGGTGGGCACGTTGGGCATGCTGGGCAGGCGCTTGGCCGAGGTGACCGCGAGCGCGCGCAGCTTGCCGCTCTCGATGTGCGGGCCGGCGACCACGGTGGTGTCGAACATCATGTCGACCTGGCCGCCCATCACGTCCTGGATCGC
>Ga0307510_10000108_pt1 | contig 65450 bp, 44 predicted proteins | sample 12_EM_MG_FD_207224 | JGI IMG/M metagenome (GOLD analysis project Ga0307510, IMG submission 207224) | Populus trichocarpa ectomycorrhiza microbial communities from riparian zone in the Pacific Northwest, United States - 12_EM | ecosystem: Host-associated > Plants > Roots > Unclassified | place... | reverse complement strand
TACACCTATGCTTCGACTTAATTATTAAATTAAAATAAATTACATTTATTAAATAATTATAATATAAAATTATAGTCGAGAATAAACTAGTCGATTGTTTATTATAGGTTGCTTATAGAGTTATATTATTGTAACTTCTCTTTTATTTCTTAAATAAGACACGGAAAAATTGTATTTTTATGTTATACTATTGTTCTGTAGACCTTTTAATAAATTGTTAAAAAACAAAATTCACAAAACAAATAGGTTTTAGATAAATCTTACATAAAACAATGAAATTGTTAAAATATTCATGCTAGGTTTACCTTAGATAACCTGTTTTTATAATATGGTTGCACTAAATTAAAGTGCATAGGAAAGGGGTAAACATTTTATATTTTTATAAAAATGAATGGGGGCCCTGAGGGCAATAAATGGAATAATTTAGGTTCTTCTATCATTATATATCATTAAAATTTAAATATAACATGTAAAACAATACTACAAATATAAAGCGAATAAGCTGTAAAACAGCTACCAAAAAATGTAATAAATAATATAAAATAAACCCAAAAAGTATTATTTACACTCCATACTTTAAGTAATTTACTTAGAATATAATGAATAATTTTACCTCCTGGATATTTTAATACTAAATCTACATTAATATTAGAATCTGCTAAATGTTTTACAGTAAATACAAAAATTAATGAAAAAAGTAAATAAGCTAAAATAATACTAATATTTAAATTAATACCCATTAATTCAACAATATCTTTAAGATCATTTAATTTATCCATTTCTGATATTTCTAAGGGTGAATTAATAATAGTTGGTATATTATTAGTTTCTATTGAGATTTCACTACTTTCAAATATTTCTGATATAGTTTTAGACTTCACATTTTGTATATGAGCTATAACTTTTGATTCTGGAATATCGATTTTAACTTGATCACCTAAATGATTGTTAATGAAAGTTTGATATCTAGCAGATAATTCGTTAGTATTACCTGTATAATCACCATTTTTAAATTTAGGTAATATATCCTTAAGATTAGAAGTAACAAAAGAACTACTTTCACCATTAACATCAACATTTACAACAGGATTATTATTATTAAAATAATTTTTCATTTTTGTTGAGATTATATCGTTAGCATTTTTAACTTGGCAAGATAGAGATCCAGTACCTAAAGACACTAAAACCTTATTTGGTACACTAATATTTTTTTTTAGTACAAAAGATGCTCCAATTTGTGCTCCTAAAGCAAAAGCGGCAGATTCTCCAAAAGTATTAGCGATTTTATCTAAAATTTTACCATTAAAAATGAAAGTTGCATTATCTAGAGAAATAGTAAAAAAATTATCACCATTATCTAAATGAATAGTAGTTATTCCAAAATGACTTATAAAAATTAAAACAATATATATTAACAAAAATTTATAAAACCATTTCAGATCATTTTGTATAATTTTATTAGTTAAAAAAATTTTTACATTTGGACCGAAAATACCATATAATACCATAGATAATAAAATTAAATTAATTAGGAAACCAAAAATAAAATGGATAGATACTTGAAAGATATATAAATTAAATATACCAAAATTTAAACTTAAAGTTATTAAGATTAGTAGGGTGAACAATGAAAGTAAAGAACCTAAATTTAATAAGAATAATATATTTTTATTCATTAATTAAATTAAATTTGTGTACACCTATGCTTCGACTTAATTATTAAATTAAAATAAATTACATTTATTAAATAATTATAATATAAAATTATAGTCGAGAATAAACTAGTCGATTGTTTATTATAGGTTGCTTATAGAGTTATATTGTTGTAACTTCTCTTTTATTTAATTATTTAAATTAAAATTTTTTCATTATAACTTTATAAAACCTTAGGCGACTATCTTTTTTATAAAGGATGGAACCTTCCCAATATAATTAGGGAGGCACTCTAACTTGTGGTTGGGGGTAGTTATATTTTTATAGATAAATTAATAATTAGTGTAATTCAATAGCATCTTTAATATATGAACTTACTAATAAATATTTACTTATTTTATATTTTTATATCTATAAATTTATATTTTTATATATTATAAATTTTGCCTATCCTAGATCTTAAGCCCGCTAGAGAAACCCTTATACACAATACCCATGCTTATGACCCTATGGCTTGCGCAGCTTGCGCTGGAAAGGATGTGAGGTTGAGGATAAAGCAGGGACTTTATATTTTAAATAAAACTTGTAAAACAATACTACAAATATAAATAGAATAAGCTGTAAAACAGCTACCAAAAAATGTAATAAATAATATAAAATAAACCCAAAAAGTATTATTTACACTCCATACTTTAAGTAATTTACTTAGAATATAATGAATAATTTTACCTCCTGGATATTTTAATACTAAATCTACATCAATATTAGATTCTACTAATAGTTTTATAGTAAAAATAAAAATAGCTGAAAAAAGTAAATAAGCTAAAATAATATAAATTATTATATTATAATCTATTAATTCAATAATATTTTTAAGATCATTTAATTTATCTATATCAGTTATTTCTAAGGGTGAATTTTTAATAGTTGGTGTACTATTAGTTTTAAATTTAGGTAAAAAATCAGTAATATTAAAAGTTTTAGAAGAAACACTTTCAACTTCAATATCTACGACCTCCTTACTATCTTGGTAACTTCTTGTTAATTTTGAATTTAATAAATCGGTTTCTCTTTTTATTATATAAAATAAAGTTCCAGTACTTAAAAAAATTAAAATCATATTTAAAAAAGCAAAAAATTTTTTCATTATTTATTTTTAATTAAATTGTATACACCTATGCTTATACTTAATTATTATTAATAATATATCACATTTATTAACTAACATTTAAAATATATTTAATATAGCATTAAAAGTAAAAATATAAATATTATTATTATGTAAAATGACAGTATAGAATAAACTAGTCGATTGTTTATTATAGGTTGCTTATAGAGTTATATTTGATTTTAACTTCTCTTTTAGAAGAAAGAATCAAGTAGTTTCTTTTTAAGAAAAAATTATTTATTTTATAACTTTACTTTAATTTATAAACTTATAATAAATATTATACTTAAAAAACAAAAGATTAATTAAAATCTATAAGTTTAATTAACATAATTTATGCTTAAGCATCCGAAGGGCCGGAGGGCAGTCTTGTTGTGCTAAAGCAAAGGTATTGACAATAATAATCATAGGGGATAAATTTTAATTTTTATCTAATAAATTTATTAAAGCTAATGTTGCTATTGCAGCTATACAATAATTATAATTATAGTAAATACTACTACTTTTATATAGATGATAAATTGAAGAAATTAAAGGTATAAAATGTAAATGCCTGTAACAGGCAGGGGATAATTAATTTATTAAATTATAAATTAAAAAATAATTAGTGTAATTCGATAGCATCTTTAATATATGAACATACTAATAAAGTAAATACATAACTTTGAATTAAAGAAACAGCTAATTCTAATCCAATTAAAGCTAAGAAGATAGAGAATGGTATTAAAGTTAACACAGCTACAATTATACTACTACTAAACATTTGATATAAGAAAGTAGATAAAATTTTAAGTAATGTGTGACCAGCAACCATATTAGCAAATAATCTTATTCCTAAAGAGAATGCTCTAGCTAAATAACTTACAGTTTCAATTAAAACTAATAAAGGTACTAATGCTAATGGTGTACCAGATGGTACAAAGAATGAGAAGAAATGTAATTTATGAATATATAAACCTAAAATAGTTACACCAGTAAGAATAGTAAATGATAAACCAATTGTTACAATAATAGAAGTTGTTACTGTATAAGAATAAGGAACATTACCAGTTAAATTAGCTATTAAAATAAAGAAGAATAAAGAGTAAATAAATGGTAAATATATTTCTTTACCTAATTGTTCTCTTACCATAGCATTTACACTTGCAAAGATACTTTCTAATCCAATTGACCATTTATTAGGTAATAATTTTGTTTCATTATTTCCCATATAATGTATTCCTATTATTAAAAATAATACAAATAATGAATAGAAACCTAAATTAGTTAAAGTTATATTTAAATAACCAAAAATTGGAGCATTTAATCCTAGTAAACTAGTTACTTCGAATTGTTCTAATGGTGAATTAATTATTAAATTTGTGTTAGTATTATGTAACATTTTAATTATTTTCTGTTTAATACAGTTTGATTTTTAAACTTTGTTTGTACTTATCTCTTCCTATTTCGTATTAAAATAAGAAGTGTTTAACAAAGGCTTCCTACAACTCATAAGAAACCTAGTAGGGACAGCAGGATGCACATGTTAAACATAGGGACACACCCTTATTTATGTTAAGGTGTATGCTATCCTCTGTTAGGACAGGCTTACTCAACATAGAGATAATGTAACTCTGGATTAAATAATTTTTTATTTGTATTTTTAATCCATTTCTTTTATTTTGATTATTTGTATTATTTTATTTTTTAATTTCGAAGCTAAAGATGTAAAATTTTAGTAAAATTTTTAATTATTTTACGAGTAAAGAGACTTGAACTCTTACGATAAAATCATGAATTCCTAAGATTCACCCGGCTACCATTTCGGCACACTCGCTTGCATCCTTGCCCAGCCCTCTGCTTTTGTATTCTAACAAGGGTAGGGGTTTAAATTAAGGTAAAGCAGGGAAAATCTTTATAAATCTTATATGCCTATATAACTAAAATTAATAATAATTAAGGAGTAGAGTAATCGAAACCCTGTCTATAAAGTGTAAATTTATCGCTAAACCACTCAGCTAACCCCTTTCAATTTATATTTCTTAATACTTTAATATATAAAATAATTAAATTATTATAGACTGACAGTCTAGTCCCCATAAAATGGGGGATAAAATAATTTATTTTCCAGCAGCACTTTCCAGTACGGCTACCTTGCTATGACTTTTGAGATGTTACTTAAATGAATTAACTAAAGCTAATTATCTTAACAAAGGTGTTCTGGCTAAATATAAAGAACTTTAAGAGACCTTTATAAAAGTTTTAATTTCGCTCCAGTTTCCTCCAAGTTAAGCTCCTTCCCAGCGACAGACAGTTAGTTCATCACGAATGCAATCTTCACCGTTGCGCCTACTAATCAACGATTACTCGAAATTCCTTCTTCATGTCGCCGAATTGCAGACGACAATCTGACTAAATATTAAAATTTTTTAATGATTAGCTCAACCTTATTTCCCTATTTTAAAAATAAAAATATACTTATTTACTTACGCAAATAGTCATATTAAATTTAAAGGAACGGTTTTGCATCACTTTGTAAAAGTTTTTGTGGCACGTCTATAGCCCAGTTCATAAGGGCCATAACGACTTGTCTTAGCCCCAAATGATACTCTATCAGTACCATAAATTGTTAAGTATAAATTAACAACAGGGATTTCGTCCGTTAGCGGAGTTAACCTCACTTCTCACAATACGGACTGACGACAGCCATGCAACACCTGTAACAAATGTATTTTAAATAAAATAAAATAAAACTTGTTATACAAGAACTGGTAAGGTTATACGCGGATTATCGTATTAAATAACATGCTTCACTTCGTTTGCTTCGAGACCGACTAATTTTTTTGTTTTCAACTTTGCAGTCGTACTCACATGGCGGAATGGTTATCGTGTTAACATAGCCACCAATTATTTTTATAACTAGCAACCACCATTCATCGTTGACAGAGAGTGGTATCTGGGTATCTAATCCTATTTCCTATACTCACCTTCGTTTCTCAGCGTCAATCATTAGTAGATAAAAAGCTTTCACCCTTAATATTCCATTTAGTATCTAAGGATATCACCCCTCCTCTAAATATTATTTAATATATCCTCTATTTGATTCTAGCTTTTATTAATTAATTCTTTCTTTAATTTCTGAATTTTATAATTAGACTTTTGGTTATAAAAATAAAATAAAAAAATTAGACTATATTTATTCCTCTATTGCCTTTGCAAATAAGGATTAAAAAGAATAAAGTTTAAAGCAGCCTACACACCCTTTACGCCTGATTAGGACGACTAACGTTTGCGTCTCTGGCCTTACCGAGTCTTCTGGCACCAGATTTGGACAACACTAATAGTAAGGTAATGTCATTATCTTCCCTTACGTTATCACACTTGACACAAGTATGATTTCAGTTAGCTAGTTCACTCTTGCGAGCATTGACTAATATTCTCGACTGCTGGTAGTAACTACTACTTGGGAGATTTCATTCCCGATGTGGCCATTTGCTCTGTCAAGCTTGGCTATCGATCGTTGGCTTGGTAGGCCTTTACCCCACCAACTACCTAATCGAAATAAATAGAATCCTAAAGCAGAATTATTCCTTTTTTGATAAGTATAGCTTACTTATTTTCTTATTTTTTTAAATAAATTTATCCCCTATTTACGGAGACTCTAGGGTATCTTATTTACTATCCTCACCTTTACACCTTATTAACTTATCCATTATTAAATTGATTATTAAATGATTTATACTTTAGTATAAATATAAACTTAAGAATAGCCTTAATAATTTTTAGGTTAACAACGATTCGCATGTCTCAAAACTACTGAAAAACGTTCAATCAGAACCAAAATTAAATTCTTACTTAAAATTTAAACAATAATCATTAATGAATATTGTTGTATTGTATTTACTATAAATAGTAATAGTTATTATCTCTTTTAATATCTTTATTTTTTAATTTATGGCCTCCGGCCCCCATTTTTATGTTTTTATAAAATAAAATGGTAAGATTTCAAACATATTCAATTAATAATTTATTATTAACAAATCAAATAATTTCACCATCAATCCTAACATCATATATTAATAAATTTTGGGAAGATGTCTTTGCTCCAAATAAGGATACGGCCTCCGGCCCTAAACATTTATTATTAATGTGTAAAATAGAATTCTCTGATAGCGAGTTAGGTTATAGAACGTTAGGTCACCTAAGAAAAGTTAATTTCAATGATAAATCCTTGTTTTTAGAATATTTAACTGCTAGATTAGGTATTTTAACTGATGCTTATACTACCCATCCAATTTCTAATTTAACATTTAGTTACATAATTAAAAGTGGTTTAGCTGTTGATCATTTGAATCTGTTACAAGATTTAGATAGTAAAGGTTTTACTACTCACAGATTTAACAATATGAATCTTCCTGTTACAATGAATCCTGAAGAATATGGAGACATTATTGCTAAAGAGAATAACGTTGAAACTATTTATAATGGAGGTCAAGTTATAGTAAACAGATTCATTGTTAGAAGTGGTACAAGAATTTATACAATTGATCAATCATTAGACGGTTTAACTAACAATGTAACAATTGAAGGTGCAGCTGATTTATCTTGGGTGGATACTAAAATCTCTGAAAGAATATTCCAAAGAGAAATTGGTAAATCATCTAATTATTTCATGGATGGTGAAAGAGTATTAAGAAAAAAAGAACTTAGTGCTAAACCATTCACTAAACTGTCTCTTGATAAAGCACTTGCTAACAACTTTGTAACTATGGATATTGAAACTATTAAAGTAGATTCTAAATTAATCCCATATTTGATTTGTGCTTATAACGGTACAGATTATGTAACATCATACGCTAGTGAATCGTTAAATCAAAAATCTTTAGTATCTTCATTTATTTATCAATTGGTAACCTTTTTTAGAAAAGACAGTAAAATATTAATAGTTTATGCGCATAATTTATCTGGTTTTGATGGTACATTTATATTAAAACATATTTTAGATTTCGGTAAAATAGAACCTGTATTATTTAATGGTAAATTAATGTCAATTAAATTAAAATTAAATATTGAAGGTTATAAAAACAAAACTATTATATTTAAAGATTCATATCTATTGTTACCTTTAGCATTAAGAAAATTATGTGTAGCATTCAATGTTGAATCACCTAAAGGTATCTTCCCCTTCAATTTTACAAATGTTTTCTACGCTGGAGTATTACCTGCATATGAATGTTGGAAAGATATTTCAATTAAAACATACAATAGTTTATTATCAGAATATAAAGGTAAAATATGGAATTTCGAATTAGAAGCGATTAAATATTGTAAATTAGATTGTAAATGTTTATTTGAGATATTAGTACAATTTAATAATCTAATATTCAACAATTTTAATGTTAATATTCATAAATCACTTACACTACCTTCATTAGCTATGAGAATCTATAAATCACAATTCATGCCTGAAAATACAATTTATCAGTTAGCTGGTGCACCTGAAAGAGACATTAGAGAATCATATACTGGTGGAGCTGTTGATGTTTATATCCCACATAATATGAAAAATGTTGATAGTTTCTTTTCTAAAATTAAAAAATCTATTTTTAAATTGTTATATTACTATGATGTTAATTCTCTTTATCCTTACGTTATGGCTAAAACAGCAATGCCCGTAGGTAAACCAATTGCATTTGAAGGTGATATTAGAAAAATTGATCCTAAAGCATACGGTTTCTTCTATTGTAAAATAACTAGTCCTGATTATTTACCACATCCAATTGTTCAAAGAAGAATTGTAACTGCAAATGGTATAAGAACTGTAGCTGGGTTAGGTACTTGGGAAGGTTGGATATACTCAGCTGAAATGGATAACGCAGTTAAATATGGATATTCATTTGAAATATTTAGAGGTTATGAATTCAAAATGGGGTTTATTTTTAAAGATTATGTAAATAAAATGTATAATTTAAGATTACAATATGAAAAAGGTACACCTATGAATCTAATTGCTAAATTATTAATGAATTCATTATACGGTAAATTTGGTATGAGACTTGAAAATACAATAGTTGAAATGTTTGATACTTCTAATGAAATAGAAAACGAATTACTTAATGATATGTTAGATACCTATGGTATGACTATTCAAGATTTTATTAAAATAGATAATAAATTATTAACAGTTAGAAATTCTGTAATGAATAGTGTATGTTATAATGATGACGGTGGGGATACATATCATGGTTCTGATGTTAATATTGCAATCGCTTCGGCTGTAACAGCTGGAGGTAGAATGTGGATGAGCTTATTAAAAAATAATCCTAAGATTAACCTATATTATTCGGATACGGATTCTGGTGTTGTAGACGTACCATTAAATGAAGCTCTAGTAGGTCCTTTACTTGGACAATTTAAATTAGAGCATGTCTTAACTAGAGCAGTGTTCCTAGCACCTAAAGTTTATGGTTTTGTTACTACAGAAGGTGATGAAATCATTAAAATTAAAGGGGTTAAAACTGAATTGTTAAATGATATCCATATTCAAGATCTTGAATCTCTATTAATACAAGATTCATCTAGAGTGTTTACACAAGAAAAGTGGATTAAAAGTTATCAAAATGGTGATATTACACTTAAAGATGTAGCTTACACATTAAAAATAACATCCGGTAAAAGAACACCAATTTTTAATAATAATAATATTTTTAATTGTACTAAACCTATAAATTATGAAAGTGAGAAATAAATTTATTTAACCCCATTTATGTAAATTATGATCAGGGAGTGTAGTTTAATTCCTATCGCAATAAAGCCGCTTTAAGTAGATAAGGCCTTCAAATTGGTAACAAAAGGTAGTAGACAGCTATCTAATGTTTGGCGAAAAGTTAAAATTATATTTATGCTCTATTTTTGGGACCCCCCATCTACTTAAAGTAGATAAGGGCTATTATTTTACTAATAGCCCATAATAAAAATTAAAAATAAAAAACTGCCATCTATACTGATAATATATTTAATAGTACTAAACCTATACATTATGAAGTAAGTGAACAATAAAAACTTAAATATCATATTTTTAACCCCATTTATTTTATTATTTATTTAAAACTTACACACCCTTTTTATTTTAAATTTATCCTCGATTTTTCATCTTGAAGTAGGTTTCTTCCATAAAAGACTTTTACATTTAAGTAAAACAACTAACTCCACCGGCATCTTATATATCCGGTTCTTCAGAGCAGCCATTAAGTAAATTTTATGATATAAGTCGGATTTTACCATATACTCTTTTATAAATATTCATTTAAACAATTAATGTATATTTGAATATTATCGTTTTTAAATTCCTATCAGAATTGAACTGATATCTCTACACACTCTAGTATAGCGTTTTTACCAGAAAACTAAAGAATTACAGGGGTGTTATATAATTTCATCATCTAAGACATTGAATTTGTTATCATTATTAGGTCTGGCCTGCTCTCCGAGCACCCCCCCATCTTCCTTTTCCTTTAGATCCTTTAGCTACTGCTTTAGCATAACTAAATCCGTCTTCTGCTACTTGCTTCCATGAAGGTACTTCTCTTAGTGACGGTCCTGCTGCTTTAGCACTAGGTAAATCATCTTTAATTACATGTTCCATCCATGAGGGGTTAACTCTTTGTAAATCAGTTATATCTATTTCTGGTAAAGTTGTAGGATTAACTGTAGGAGTTGCAGGTAATGAGGATATCTTATCAAAAGTATTTTGAAATGAGGCTGAAGCCTCTAACGATTCCATTAATCCTGTTCCGGAACCATAAGTAGGATTTATTCCTACTGATCCTAACCTTGGTGTACTAAATCCGCTATTGAGTCCTTTTAAAGGAGTTAATGCTCCTCCTAATAAAGGTGAATCTTGTATATTATGATCTAATAAATTAGACACATCACTCATAGCTGTCTCTCTTAACCTCATTCTATTGCTATATTCACAAGCTGTTTCTCCTAACCATGAAATTCTCATTCTAGTTAACCATGAATCGTATGGATTAACTTGGGTAAATGGATATAAATTCATATTGTTTCTAGCTATATCATTTTGAATATTCATGAAAGATTGAAATTGTGAATTAGTATCTGTTGAAGCCATAAACCAGTATAACGGATTTAATTTTTTAATTCCATTATTGACGTATTTTGTTACACTTATGATTCCATTAAGAATGGGATTAGATTCTCCACCTCCAGTTGCGCTACCACTAGGATCTAGAGGTGAAGGTAAGATTAACTTAACTAAATCAATAAGAAATGTTGTCTTTGAGTACGAGATAGTTTACTTGCTACGCAGTGCTTAATTTAAAGCCTTCAACATTCGGATCCGGCAGTACCTTTTCAATAAACTTCTATATCTAAATCATTTGTATAATAATATAAAGTTTTAAGAGTTACTCTATCTACCATTATGTTATGATTAACAAGTGGGTGTATTAATTTATTTTGAGATAGTAGTGAATTTTTATAATAAAGTATTAAAACCACATTTGAGTGTTAAAGATATTATTAATAATTGATAGCTCTGCTCTCCGAGCACCGAGCACAAATCAATTCATGTTACACGAAGTAATTCATTCAAATATTACAAGATTAAGCTTTTACAATACAACAATAATGATTAAAAACATAAATTACATATTACCATCTCAATCAATACTTACAAATGAAGTATTAAAATCATATCTTTTACAGTTTTGGAATGAAGTGTTCACTCCAATTCAAAACGACACAGTAAAACATTTAATGGTTTTATGTAAAGTTAGATATTCGGGAACAGGTGAAATAGAAGGTAATTATAAAACATTAGGTCCTTTAAGAAGAGTAGAATTTAAAGATTTAGAATTATTTAATGAATATTTAATTGGAAGATTAGGAATATTAGTTGATTCTTACGATGATAACATAATATCCGAAATCAATTTTACTTATGTTATTAAAGATGGTGAAGTTTCTGAAAAAGATAGATTATTATTAGAAGATCTATCTGATAAAGATACAAAATTCCACGAATTTAATAAAACTAATTTACCAGTTTCAATGAATCCATCTGATTACGGTACTATTAGAGGTGATACTTTAATAGGAGAATCAATCAGATATTTTGTTAGAAAAGGTAATAGAGTATATGAAATTGATGTAAGTCTTGATAAATTAATTAATAAAGTATCAGTGTTGGGTTCTTCTGCATTAAATTGGATTGATACCAAAATATCAGATAATTTATTCAAAAGAGAAATAGGTAAATCAACTATTTATTTTTTAGATGGTGAACAGGTATTAATAAAAAGATTAATTCCTGCAAAACCATTCAGTAGACTTCGCAAAAAACACTATTCATAATAATTATTTTGTAACTTTAGATATTGAAACAATTAAAGATTCTAAAAATAAATTAGTACCTTATTTAATTAGTGGATATAACGGAAGTAGATTTATTTCTGTATTTGGTTTAAACCAAAAAGTTTTATTCGCGAATTTTATTAAAGAATTATTAACTTTATTTGAAAATAGAAAAAGAAGTTTAACTGTTTATGCACACAACCTTTCAAACTTTGACGGTGTATTCTTAATGAAACATTTAATTAGCTTAGGGGCAAAGGTAAAACCTATTTCATTCCATGGAAAACTAATTTCTATTAAAGCAAAATTTTCTATCAAAAATCATAAAGGTAAAACAATAATTTTTAAAGATTCTATGTTACTACTTCCTCTTTCTTTAAGACAACTTTGTGAATCATTTAAAGTTGAAAATAAAAAAGGTGTATTTCCTTATTTATTAAATGATATTAATTATAAAGGACCTTACCCTAGTTTCGAATTATTTAATTCTATTTCTAAAAATGAATATTTAATGTTACAAGATCAATTTGTTAATAAAATGTGGAGTTTTAGAGATGAAGCCATAAAATATTGTAAATTAGATTGTTTATCTTTATATCAAGTGTTAACTAAATTTAGTGAATTAATTTATAAAGAATTTAAAGTTGATAAAATTAATGCTTTAACTTTACCTGCATTAGCTATGAGAATCTATAAAACATATTATTTGCCTAATTATCATTCAACAAAACAATTCTCAGTTTATCAATTAAACGGTTTACCTGAATTTAATATTAGAAAATCTTATACAGGTGGTGCAGTGGATGTTTACATTCCACATAATAAAAATAATGAAACATTATATCATTACGATGTAAATGGTTTATATCCAAGTGTTATGACTAAAGATCTAATGCCTGTAGGTAAACCAATTGCATTCTTAGGAAATATTAGACAAGTTGAACCTGATGCATTTGGATTCTTTTATTGTAGAATTACTAGTCCTGAATATTTAGAACATCCAATCCTTCAAAGAAGAATTAAAATAGATAATAGAATAACAACTATTGCAGGTTTAGGAAACTGGGAAGGGTGGATCTTTTCAGCTGAAATGGATAATGCAATTAAATATGGATATTCTTTTGAAATTCTTAAAGGTTACCAGTTTGAAAAAGGATACATTTTCAAAGAATATATTACAAAAATGTATGATTTAAGATTACAATATCCTAAAGGTGAAGCAATGAATTTAAATGCTAAACTATTAATGAATTCTTTATATGGTAAATTCGGTATGAAAACTGAAATTACTAAAGTTCAAATATTTAATAATAATCCAGAAAACATTACCAAATATTTAGATAAGTTAAATACAAATATTATAGATATAATCCATTTAGAAAATAAAATATTATTATATTATAATATTAACAAATTCACACCTTCAGATATTAATAATGTATTTCACGATGACGTATTTCACGCACAAGATGTTAATATTGCCATTGCTTCTGCTATTACTGCTTATGCTAGAATTAAAATGTCTGATTTTAAAAACAATCCTAACTTTAAATTATATAATTCAGACACTGATAATATTGTAATTAATAAACCTTTACAAGAACATTTGATTGGAAAAGAATTAGGACAAATGAAATTAGAACATGTAATAACTAAAGGGGTATTCCTAGCTCCTAAAGTTTATGCTTTAATCACTGATCAAGGTGAATTAATTATTAAAGCTAAAGGTTTAACTAGAGATCAAATTAAAGATATTAATATTGAACGAGTGAGGTATTAACCTAAAAAAAAGATTTGAAGGATGGGGATAAAATTTTAGTAAGGTGCTATATCAAAGGCAACTAATATACTAGGTACTAATATAATGAATGCTACAGCTACTGGCAATAAATTTAACCAACATAATTCAATTAAAGCATCATATCTTAATCTAGGTAAAGTAGCTCTGAACCAAACGAACATAAAACAAAATATACATGTTTTAAGACCTAAAACTATAGATGTTATATTAATATAAGATTCATTTACAAATAATTCAGGGAAATTATAACCACCTAAGAAGAAAATAGCTGTGATAGTACTAAATAATACTATAGAACTATATTCAGCTAAGAAGAAGAATACAAATGGTACACTTGAATGTTCAGTGAAGAAACCAGCTACTAATTCTGATTCCGCTTCTTGAAGATCGAAAGGAGTTCTAGAAGTTTCCGCTAAGATAGAAATGAAATAGAAAATAAATACAGGTAATAAAGGTAAAATAAACCATACTGCTTGTTGACTTTCTATAATTGTTGTAAAATTAAATGATCCTGTTAATAATATAATTATTAATACTGCAGAACTTAATATTAATTCATAACTTATCATAGCCGCTGTAGATCTTAAAGATCCTAAGAAAGCATATTTAGAATTAGCACTCCACCCCGCAAATAATATACCATATACTCCTAAAGATGATAAAGCTAAACTATATAAAACTCCTAATGAAAAATCTGAAATTGTTAATCCTTCTCCAAATGGAATTATTCCCCAACCTAATAAACTAAAAATTAATGTTGATACTGGAGCTAAATAAAATAAAACTTTATTAGATTGAGAAGGTATAACTGTTTCTTTAAGAATTAATTTTAAAGCATCACTAAAAGGTTGTAAAACTCCATAATAACCTACAGTATTTGGTCCAACTCTTCTTTGCATAGCAGCTAATTGTTTTCTTTCTATTATTGTCATGAATGCTACAGATAATAGTACAGGTAATATTATTATTAATACATCCATTAAATTTATTAATATATCTAATATATTAGATATTAAATTATTATTTATCATTGGTATTATTTATTATTCATAATTAGAATTAAATAAAATATGAGGCCAAATTTATTTAAAAATAAATGAATGAGTATTTTATTAATATTTAATAACTTTCAATGAAGATTTTAAATTATCAAATATTTCTTTGTTGCCCTCTTACTTTAGCATATTTTTATAAAAATATTTAAATAGACTATGTAGAGTCCGAAGGACTAGGTCTTTTATGGGGAGCTATTGTATGCTAATTAAAGGTAGGTACACAGCAATCCCTGCGCATGTTACCTCACACTCCATTCCAGTCTATGCTATCCTGTGCTTCCTTGTATCTATAAAGACAGCTAGGCTGCATCTATAAAGCTAAAGAAAGACAGCAGGAAGGAGCAAAAGAATTAGGTGTGTAGCAGGCATAGGATAAGTAGTGTGTTGCTGTTCCCACTAATTAGAGGGAGCTATATTACCGGGCTTATTTATTATAATTATTTTTATTTTGTAAGACACTATAACTATTTATTAATATTTGTGGCCCTATTTTTAATTTGTATATTTTATTATTTTGTCTGGCTAATTATATATAATTTATTCTCTTTTGGACTCGAACCAAAATTGACACTTTAGAAGAATGCAGTTCTAACCATTGAATTAATAGAAATTATTATTTAATGTTTGTTTTTTACAAAATATTTAATTTACTAGTTTGCACTTGCTTAACTATTTTCTGCCCAGTCATTTAAGGTGGCACCAAGAGGGCAATAATTATTACCCAATCCTATGCTAATTTATTATGTAGGCCCAATTTTTAATTTAGGCAAACATTAGTTACCTTAAATTAAGGGGAAATTAGAATAGAAATATTTTTATTATATTCATCTAAATTAAATTAACAACATTACTATTACTTTTAAATAATAAAATTTTATAATTTATTAGAAAATAGAATCAATTAAATAATAATTTAAGGAAGCATAAGCTTCGCAGCCTACCAAGCCTTAAATATAAAAAATATAGCCGAAAAAAGGAATCGAACCTTTGTTATACCGTCATGAATGGTATGTTTTAACCAATTAAACTATTTCAGCTCAAAAATTTTTACTTATTTCTTTTAAGGCCCTATAATTTATTAACTTTTGGTTACTATTATTTCCTGCAATGGTACAAAGCTGTACCCGACCGGGGATAAATTAATTATTATCTGTAGCTAGATCCATTAAAGTATTTTCAACTAATCCGATAACTGGTACAATAATTAAGTAGAATGAGAAGTAGAATGCAGTAGCAATTTGCCCAATTTCAACATAAGGTCTTCATCTTGTCTTCTATAATTTGTTTAATTATATTTTTATATAAAAATGTTTATAATTCTATTTTGGATTCGAACCAAAACTTACATTTTCGAAGAATGCTGCTCTAGCCATTAAACTAATAGAATTATTATTTAAAGAGGGTGCGAAGCGCGAAGCAGAGGCCTGCCCCTAAATGGGGGATAAATTTAAATAGTAAGAAAGAAACTATTTAAATTAATTCGAATCATTAATTAACATTAAATAAAAGAATTCATTAAATCTAGATTAACAATTAGGGTTACATTATTAAGAATAATAAAATATTGATGTAATCCATCTACTATATGACTAAAATAAGCATCTGCTGTATTAATTAGACTATAAAAAGTAGAGTAATCATAAACAGGTGCTGTTTCTAATAAGTTATTAGATACTTCAACATTTGATACAGATTCTACTACTTGAGATGGTACTAAATCTTGCATGTTAGAGTTAGATGCTCCTCTATTCATACTATCTAATTGAATATTATTTAAGTTGTTAAAGAATGGTTCATGCATATTGTGTGGGTCAGTGTATACTTTATATATGGCATATCCGAGTACACCTCCAACTAATACAACTGTCCCAACCACACCACCGATCATATAATAAGAATCAAAGTTAAATGACATTTATGTTTAATTATAAGTTTGGTTGTAGGATCTAAAGCTATCGAAAGCCCATTTATAAAAAAATGAGTATTATTTGTTGGTAATAATAATTAACAATACAAGTTTTAATTATTAGGTTTGGTATCCTATAGGTGAAATAAGATGAGAGAAATTCTTTATAAGACTCGAACTTATACTTACAAGTTTAAGGCTTGTCGTACGACCATTATACTAAAAGATTCTTATCTGTTTGCTTTGCTAAAAACAGGATGATAAATATTTCTCTCTCCTTTTATGATAAAATTTTTATTAAATATTTTTAATTAATATTTTGATATTTTAATTAGATTTTTTATATTTAAAAAGTTTTTACTTATTTAATGTAGTTAATCTATTAATGTTCATTCTATTGCAGATATTCGTAATTAACACTTTACCTTCAGCTGTTAAATGTTTACCATCTTTTCTTAATAAAGCTACAGTTTTCCAATCCATATAATCTAATCCTTTTTTCGATATAAAGGTTAAACTATCAAGAAAAAGTATGAAAGCATTCAGGATATAATCTATTCTATGTAATGTTAAATATACAAAAGGTTTAGAATTTTTATATACATCTTTCGTAGTAATATGAAAAAAGTTAGGTCTATTTTTTAATTCTGATGAATTTTCAGGGATAAGATTGTTAAGGAATTGAGCTATAGCTTCTATAACTGCTTTTTGAGTTATTGTTTGTCCCAGTCCAAATGTTAATCCAAAAGTTTGTTTTCTAACATTGAACCAAGCTTCTCCTTCAATAAAACCTAATAACCAATAAGGAGTAATATTGATTTTATGGTCAGTAGGTAGAACAAAAGATACCCTTTTATCATTCATTTTTTCTTTAAGAGCTAAGATATTAGCTTTGATAGTTGTTTTTTTTATCTACACTCACTTTTTCTATTTCTTGATACATAAATAAGGCTTCTCTCCATAATAGATAATCTAAGTATTTAGTAGTATTAAGTGGATGTTTATCAAATATTTCGATTAATCTGAGTAAATCGGTCTTTTTAGCTACTTCCCATGTACTTGATACATTTTCACTATCAATATTTTTAGGGTAAACTTGACCTATCTTAATTCTAGTTGTTAAATATTCAAGTAAAGGTCTATCATCTTTATGTAATTTGATTTTAAACACAAATCTAAATGTAAACGGCCTATTATTTCTTACTGATATTTGAAAGCAACCTTCTCCATCTACAAAGCCTCTTAACCATTCATTTAAATCAAAATCACTCATTTTTTCTCCTATGTTTTTCTTAGATTTAGTTGAAAACTGTCTAACTTTAATTAAAGAGTGAGACTAGTTATGTATTCTGGTAGCGTAAGAGTTATTAACATATTCTCTTCTGCTTGCCCTAGTTACGCTGGATGGGGTTAAATTATTATTATTATCTGTAGCTATATCCATTAAAGTATTTTCTATTAAACCTACCATTGGTACGATTAAAATAAACCAAGCAAAGTAGAATGCAGTTGCCACTTGCCCTATCTCAACGAAGGGTGTATTAGGGTGCTGACTACCAATCCACATTAGAATAAAGAAGTTAACAACGAAGGCCCAGAAGAAGAATTTCATAGCTGGTCTGAAAGCATAACCTCTGATTCTTGATACATCAGTTATAGGTAATACTAATAAAATTAATAAAGAACCAAACATAGCTAATACTCCTAATAATTTATTAGGAATAGATCTTAATATAGCATAGTAAGGTAATAGATACCATTCAGGTACAATTGAAGGAGGAGTTTGCATTGGATTAGCAGGAATATAGTTATCACTGTGTCCTAATAAATTAGGATAATAGAATACTAAAATAGATAATGCTAATAAGAATAAGAAAATAGTTACTAAATCTTTAAAAATAAAGTAAGGATGGAAAGCTAATCTATCAGTATTAGATGTTATTCCATTAGGATTATTTGATCCATGAACATGTAAAGCAATTAAGTGAGCTACAGCTAAAGCAGCTAATAAGAAAGGTAATAAAAAGTGTAAAGAGAAGAATCTATTTAATGTAGCATTACTTACACTAAATCCTCCCCAAATTAATTCTACTAAATCTTGACCAAATACAGGAATAGCACTTAATAAATTAGTAATTACAGTAGCACCCCATAAACTCATTTGTCCATAAGGTAAAACATATCCTAAGAATGCTATAGCCATCATTAAAACTAATATTATTACTCCTATTGACCATAATAATACTCTAGGTGATTTATAAGATCCATAATATAATCCTCTTCCAATATGTGCATATACGAAAATAAAGAAGAATGAAGCTACATTAGCATGGCAATATCTAATAATATAACCTGCATTAACATCTCTCATTATGTGTTCTACTGATGAAAACGCAAAATCTACATGAGGTTGATAATGCATTGCTAAAAAACTTCCTGTTAAAATTTGTATTATTAAACAAGTTCCTAATAAAGAACCAAAGTTCCATAAATAAGATATATTAGCTGGTTCAGGTGAATCAATTAAATAAGAATTAAATAATCTAAGTAAAACATGTGATTTTAGTAATCTCATTTTTGTTATTATAAAATTAACATTACTATGTTTAATATTTAATATTAAAATTAAATAATGAATAATTTATTTTTTTTAGTTTTTTATTTATAGACTGGTAAAGTAAAGAACATTAAATTTATCAATAATTATATTTTATATTAAATTTTAATTAATGAAAATTGAGATAAAAATTAATATTTATTTTTGGGGTCCAAATTTAATTAATAATTTAACTTTAATGTTATTGTATTATTTGTGCCCTGCTCTAGCCAACTATTAAGGATGCTAAAGCGCCGGGCCTAAAATTATATTTAGTTTAATTATTATTTTGTTACACACTATAACTAATCTATTTATTAAATTATTTTTATATTTTATACTTTTTAATTACTTTTGGCTATAAGCCCAAGAAGATTTGAACTTCTACAGATTCCTCATCAAGAAATTATTCTACCATTAAATTATAGGCTTTATTTATTTTTATTTTTTAATATTGATTTGTGGCCTGCGTAGCTAGGCCCTGGCCTACTATACTTTAGCCCTAGATTTTTAACATTGATTAAATGAGCTCCTGCCTTTGGTGCGGCAAGAAAAATATTACTTATTTCTTTTTTAAATTTATAATTATTTATTATTTAGATTATAAATTTTTATAAAATTTATTTTAATAATAAATAATAGGGTTTAATTTTTCCCTATAAATATATATTACTAATCACTTCTTTTAAAATATTTTTTTATAAAAATAAAGATTATTATATCAAATACTTACTATTTAATAAAAGAATGGTTCCACAAAAATCAAATAAAAAGAGTTAAGTTTACAGATGGTTCTGTAGTAGACCTGCAAAGTCTATCAAATTAGGGTTCAATTCCTTCTTAACTCTATTAATTATTATAATTAGGGCCTCTCAGGCTACATAATTTAAGGTAAGCCTTTTTAAAAAAGACATTTAATATTTTAATAAATCTAAATAATTATCAGCTGTCTAGCACAATTATCCCAAATAAGAATAATCTTAAGGAGGCGTGGGCCGAGGAAGAGTTGGCGATGACAGTGTTTAAAATAATTATACTATAAATAATATTATAATTCAATTTTTATATTCCAATCAATTAACATAAAGATTAGACCCTATAATTAATTATATTAGATGAAAAATATTTTATAGAAAAATAGAATTATTATGGAGGGTTTGTTTCGTAGTAATTAAGGGGGTTCCTAACTTAATTATCAGTATATTAATAGTTTCCAAAAATAATGATCAATGTAAAAACATACACATTTAAAGAATTAACTTTAAATAATGAAATCTTAACTATATTTAAAAATAATCCTTATTTCTATAACTCCATATTATTATGACTGAAGAAGTATTGTAACTAAGTTAAGCTCTGAAAATTTACCTTCCCGTCTTTCTTTAGAGAGGGATAGTTAGTAAGTCAATTTTACCATATAGTCGTAATTACTATACTCTTTATGATAAACCTAAAAATAAGGGAATAAATAATTATATTCTATTGTTACCTCCCGCCTTAGAAATGAAGATAGGAGCAACCATAGCTAATAATAAAATAACACTAGTAATTATTAATAAGAATGCACCAGTAGTATAAAGGTGTTGTCCAATAGCTTCAATTTGTAAGAAATTAGTAAATGTAGTATCAGCAATATTAGGATTATAAGCAGTATTAACAGTATTAATAGCTGATATTTCAGAATTAAATAATAAACCATTAAAATTAGTTAAAGTTTCTAATAATACAGAAATTATAGATACATTATTAAAACTAAATGGCATTATAGTAAAGATTTCATAAATAAATAATGATCCTATTGCTAAAGCTAAAGGTAAATTTTTTGTATATTGTGAACCAGTTTCTAATATATCAGTTAATTTAATATTAATCATCATAATTACAAAAAGGAATAATACTGTAATAGCTCCAACATATACTATAATATAAGATATTCCTATAAATCCTACACCTAATAAGATTAAATATCCTGCGGCATTAACAAATACAGAGATTAAAAAGATTACTGCTATTACTGGATTTTTAGATGTTATTACTAATACACTAGAAAGTAAAGTACCAAAAGCTAATATATCAATTAAAATATTTTTCATTTTTATTTAATTAGTTATCATTACTTCTATTGCCTAATCAAAGGCTCCAAAACTAACATAAAAAGAGAGCTTACTTTATGCAATGGATAGATATATAATATTAAAAATATACCTATTTGCCCAGCTACGGTGCTATTGCATCCTTGCTGCTAAGAGGCTGTATTTTTATTGCTAAATTTGGGTTTTTCTTCTATAGAAAGGAATGATTTATTATTCATAATTAGAATTAAATAAGACCTGAGGCCAGATTTATTTAATTATAAAATGATTGAGTATTTTATTAATATTTAATAACTTTCAATGAAGATTTTTAAATTATCAAATATTTCTATTTAAGGATAATATACTTATATATTAAGTATAGTCAAGTGTTTGTCTTAATTTTTTAAACGCAAGGGTGCCCTAACGAAGTAGCGCACGCTAGGACAGGGAATTAAAAATTGAATTTATATTAAGTTTATAGTCATAAATTTTATTGGTTAAAATAATAGGGATATTAAATATAAAACCTATATATTTGTAGCATCAGGCCTTATTCCTTATTCATTATTCCAAATTTTTATTATTTAATATATAAATTTATTTTATTTTTTAAAACAAAATTTGTAAGACACTATAACTATTTATCATTTAAATATATTTTTGGTTTAATATGTATATTATATCATTATTTATTATATATAATATAATTTATTCTCTTTTGGACTCGAACCAAAATTGACACTTTAGAAGAATGCTGTTCTAACCATTGAACTAAGAGAAATTATATTTTATTATTTATTTTATTGTGAAATGAGCTAAAGCTACTTAATTTTCTTATTTGGCGTTAGGGCTGTAGGTGAGGTATTATGCAGGCAGAGTTACATATTTTTTATTTACTATTTCTTTTAAATAGAAATTAATTCTAATTATAGATTAATGATTCATAGATTAAAAAGAAATAAAAGTTTAAAACTATTATATCTCTAAAAGAGATCCTATCTCAAAATAAGGGGGGAAATCTGATAATGGTAATCAGTTGTATTTGCATTACAAATATGATAGTTCGAATCTATCTTTCTCCAATTTTATTTTAATTAAAAATTATGACATATAAAAAAGCCTCGGTTGCTTAGTGGTCAAAGCGCTATTCTGAAGATATAGATATGTGAGTTCAATTCTCTCCCAAGGTAAAGGCCGAAATAGTTTAATAGGTAAAATGAATTCCTTGTAAGATTTAGATATTGGTTCAATTCCAGTTTTCGGCATATATAATTTATTTCTTCTTTAATACCTTAAATTTTTCTTTCCTATGCTAATGCAAGGAGCACATACATGCATAATTATTTATAAATTTTAAAAATTATAACCCAAAAATAAAATGAGTTGTAGTTTAACTTGGGAAAACACCATTTTTTGGTAATGGCTTATATCAGTTCGAATCTGGTCAACTCAGAATATAATTAATTATTTTATTGATTTCTTGTTCCACTAGCCTTTAAAGATTGCAAAGAATGCACAATTTAAATTAGTGGTGGAAGGATAGCTAGAAAGCAGAACTCGAGTGGAGGAGTGTCTCCCTTTTAAGGAGAAAGTTCTGGTTCAAGCCCAGATGCTTTTAATATAATATCTAAAAGAGATTTAAATATAAAAATATAATAAAATAAATTAAGGGCAGGTGATCCGATTGGTAATGGTGATTCTCTGTAAAAGAATTGGTTAATAGCCGTAAAAGGTTCGATTCCTTTACTGCTCAATATAATTATGTATTTATATATTTCTTTATTTATAAATGATAGCTATGACTATATTATCCTTGGGGCACAGCTTCGCACAGCTACCTTGCATAAGTGCCTTAGCTTTAAAATTTAGCTTATAATAATAGCCCTAAATATAAAGGAATAATATTAAAACATTTACATCAAAAGACTGTAGCATAATAGGTTAATGCAGTCCGCTCATAATGGATATTATAAGGGTTCAATTCCCTTCGGTCTTAATAAATAAAATTATTTAATAATAAATCGTTCATTATTACAAATAGGGTGCGGCGCAGCCGGTAATACTTTATTAATCGCTAAACCAAAAAGTGAAGTAAGTGTTTACTTTCATGAGTATGATAAAGGATTAAGATGTTTAATACTACATTTAATAAATCCAGATCTATACGATCATAAGGAATTATTAGAAGGTATTTTTAATGCAGTAACAACCCATGAGGCTTTTATTAATTTCGGTAAAATTAAATCATTTATAGTGTCAGCAGTGATGCTTCAAGGTATGAGTGATGTAGCTGGTTCATCGGAATTCAATTTTCATCATAATGTATTAATTGATTCAACAACAACATTTAATCAATATTACAACGAAGTAGGAGAGTTCGTTAATCATAAATTAGAACATGGTTATGGTTACGAAGTAATCGAATACTATAAAGTTAAAGTATGGAATTTAGATTTAATGAGAAATGCTAAAATCAAATTACATAACAAAGGTAGAGTAGAATTGCTAGGTTATAGAAGTTATTCTACCTCTACCTGCTCTGCTCTCCGAGCACCGAGCACAAACACTAGAGGGTATAAAGTATCTATTTCACCAGAAGTATCATTAACTAGTTTAGCTACAATGGATAATTCTAATAAAAAAAGAAAAGAAATATTCATTTCACCAGTTAAAACAGATTTAAATTGTTCTAATTTTGCTACAATGGATATTGAAACCATGGATATTAATGGTGTACAAGAACCTGTAGCTATTTCAACATGTAATTCTAAAACCTCTAAACTTTTTATTATTGATTCTGTTTTAGTTAAAACTTCTCCTCAATTAGCTATTTATAATTTATGGAAAGATTATTTTGACTACTTATTAAAAAGTAAAGATGTGTTAGTTTTTGCTCATAACTTAGGTAAATTTGATGGGTATTTATTATTTAAAGGGTTGGTTAATTACTTTGATCCAACTAATATCGATACAATAATGGATGAAGCCAAATCATTTATTACCATTACACTTAATTTATCTAATGGTAAAATTGTTTGGAAAGATTCATTAAGAATATTCCCAGTGTCCTTAAATGAATTATGTAATACTTTTAAAGTTGAAGGTAAATTTGAAGGAATTAAACTTTCTAAATGTGTAAAATATTGAGTCCATAATTTACTTAATGCTTTATCAACATCAGTTTGTAATAGAGTTCTATCAATTAAGAATAAATTTTTAAAGCCTTGACCACAACTACTTATAGCTATAGGTGTTTGTGTATTATTAAAATTAATAGTTTCTAAATCCATTGTAAATATTGGTTTAGGTGCTTCTAATTTTAAATCACCATTCACTTTAGATAATGATAAAGGTTTGATTTCACCTATACTCCAATGTTTATTATTAGAAGTTGAATATAGTCTTTTATGTAATTCATAAATACCCATTCTTTTTCTATAATTATTAAATAAAGTACCAACTGAAGTAGCATCATGTGTCATTTTAATTTTTAGATTGTTTTTATTATCACAATTCCACACTTTAACTACAAATCTAATTATATTCTCATTGTTATAACCATATTCTAAATTATTATAATTATCTAATTCAGTTGATATTTCTTCATAATAATCTTCAAATGATGAGTCATTTTCAAGTAATATATTGGAATGTAGATTATGCTCTTTATTACCTTCTAAAACTGCACTAAGAATTATTATTTTTTTTACTTCCAAACTTTTTAAATTCTTCATTAGACTTGATTGTTTTAAATAATTCTTCAAATAATTCTTTACCCTCTAAGGTTTTAGGATTATTTAAACTTATTGTTAAACATCTCATATTTTTATTGAATTTAATTTCTAAAATTTGTACTTTAAAATCTTGAACAATTCCTAATTTAAATACTTTAATAGACACTATTATAAAGATTAATACTAATATTAATAAACTTATATTTGTAAATGTTAATATTTTAAATTCATTAGCTATCATAGTTAATATGGAACCTATTAAGATTCCTAAATATATTTTGTAATCACCTGTGATTAATGTTCTAATGAATTTTTCCATTATTATTTTTAATTTCCTTTAGGAACTTTGAATATTTTGATTTGTTTGTCACTTTCTCTGACAACTGAGATAAAATTTTTACCTTAAACAAGGAGGTGATATTTTATAGTTTTCTAGACCAATGTAATAATAATTACAATGTTAATAATGGGGTTATTAATTGATTCATGAATATTTTACCCTACCACTACCGCCCTTTGACTACCTAAGTAATCACTGTATCACTTTTCATTGAATAAGTTTGAAATTTTACCATTTATTTATATATTTATATACTTGTATTTAAACATAGAGGATCCACCTCCATTAAACTACTCCTGTATTAATCAAACACCTCCTGCATTTTATGTATCAGGACTTTCAGGTCGGACTAAAAAGCTGTTTAACGTTACATGTCGTATATCCATGTACTCTTTTAAGAGATCCAATTATTTAATATTTGATTTTACATTATTTAATAATCTTAAGTGCTTAAATTAATTATTATTAATTAAATTTAAAAGTTTTTATGGAGTGAACAATTCTCACGGAATAAAGCCTCAAGGTAATATTCAAGTATTAAACAAATATAAACTACAACATTAATGATCAAAACAACCACTTATTCAATTAACAATCTACCATTAACTAATAAAATATTAGAACAATTTATCAATAAATTCTGGGAGGAAATCTTTAATTCTCTTAAGGGTACGCATCATTTACTAATACTATGTAAAGTACAATTTACGGAAAGTGAACAAGGATATAAAACCTTAGGACACTTAAGAAAATGTAACTTTAACGATAAAGAATTATTTTTAGACTATCTAATTCAAAGATTAGGTATTTTAAGTGATTCTTATATTACTAATTCCATTTCTAGTATAACCTTCTCATATTTAATTAAAGATGGATTATGTCCAGAATCAAATAGATTACTATTTGATGATCTAAATGCAAAAGTAAACACATCTCACAATTTTAATAACATGGTATTACCAATATCAATGAATCCTACTGATTATGGAATAATATCAGGAGTATCAAAAATGCAAGAGGGCGGAGTATTCTTTGAAAGATATCATATAATTAACGGACCAAGAGTTTATAAATTAGATCAATTTGAAATGTCAAATGTAGTAACAATTTTAGGTAATATTGATTTAACATGGACTGATACAAAAATAGGTGTTGATATATTCAAAAGAGAGATTAAGAAATCTACAATCTACTTTATGGATGGAGAAACAATTCTAAGAAAAAAAGAATTACCAGCAAAACCATTTAGAAGATTACAAAAAGAATCTATTCTATCAAATAAATTTATAACTTTAGATATGGAAACAATTACTAAAGATAATAAAATAACACCTTACTTAATCAATGCATATAATGGTAGACACCACATAACATCTTTCAATAGTAATGAAAATGAATTATTTAATGAATTCATACCTAAATTAATCACATTAATAGAAAAAGGTAAAGAAACATTTATTTATGCACATAATTTAAGTTCTTTTGACGGAGTATTATTATTAAAACAAATATTTAAATATGGAAAAGTAAAACCTTTAATCCATCACGGTAAAATAATATCAATAAAACTTATTGTTAATATTGAAGGAGTTAAAAGTACCATAATATTTAAAGACTCATTTTTATTATTATCAAAATCGTTAAGAGAACTATGTGTAGCATTTAATGTTGAATCGTCTAAAGGATATTTTCCTTTTAATCTAGAAAATATAAACTATTCCGGAGTATTTCCTAAATATGAAAATTGGACAGATATTACACTTAAAGAATGGAATGATCTAAAAAATGGTTATGGACAAAGAATGTGGAACTTTCAATTAGAGGCAACAAAATATTGTAAATTAGATTGTGTAACATTACATCAAATCTTAACAAGATTTAATGAATTGATCTACGGAAAATTTAATATCAATATTAATAGTGTATTAACAATAGCTTCTTTAGCTATGAAAATTTATAAAACTCATTTCATGCCTGCTAACACTATTTACCAATTAGGTGGTAGACTTGAATTTGATATTAGAAAATCTTATAGCGGAGGAGCAGTTGATGTTTTTATCCCTCATAATAGAACTACACCATTCTTTGGTACATATAAACCAATGCATAGATTACTATATTCTTATGATGTAAATAATCTTTATCCAACAGTTATGGCTTATAATCAAATACCAGTTGGAAAACCTATAGTATTTGAGGGTAATATTAGAAAAGTAGAACCTGATGCAATAGGATTCTTTTATTGTAAGATTACAAGTACTAAATATTTAGAACATCCAATTTTACAAAGAAGAATTAAAACTGATAATGGTATGAGAAGCATAGCTGGGTTAGGTAGTTGGGAAGGGTGGATCTTTTCAGGAGAAATGGTTAATGCTATGAAATTTGGATATGAGTTCGAAATCCTTAGAGGATATCAATTTGAACCTGGAAATAACATTTTCACAGATTACGTAGAAACATTATTTAACTTAAGAACAAATTATCCTAAAACTAATCCACTTAACTATATAGGAAAACTATTATTGAATAGTTTATATGGTAAATTCGGTATGAGAAATGAAATTACTGATGTTAAAGTATTTGATTGTTCTAATCCAGTAAATCAAGATGCATTTAATCAAACATTTACATTATGGGCTGAAAGTATTAAAGATCATTTAACAATAAATAATTATCAAATCTTAGTTAGAAATAAATTACACTCATATAAATATAATGATGATGATGAAACATATCACGGTATGGATACTAATATTGCAATAGCATCAGCAATAACTGCTTACGCAAGAGTACACATGTCTGAATTTAAAAATAATCCTTTATTCAAATTATATTATACTGATACTGATAATATTGTAGTGGATAAACCATTACCTGAAAAATATATAGGAAAAAACCTTGGTCAGATGAAACTAGAAAACATAATAAAAAGAGCGGTTTTCTTAGCTCCAAAAGTATATGGTCTAGTAACTGTAGATGGAAATGTAATCATCAAAATTAAAGGAGTGTTACCTTTTTTTATTTTTGATACAAGAGTTGGTCAAGGAGTGCAAACTATTAAAGATGAAAGATAATTTAACTAATTATTAATTACAATTTGTAATCCCCGATTTTTGTTGTGTACACCCTATAATTTTATACGGGCACTGTGAGATTTGAACTCACGACTTTATTCAAGTTCTCGTTTTCAAGACGAGTGCCATAAACCAGACTCGACCAAATACCCTTTAATTAATTTATATTAAGGTTTGAGTAAAACAATTATTTAAAGATTTTACAATAAATTAAAAAATTTATCATTAAAAATTGATATCCCGTTGGTGTAAAACAAAAAATTAGATAAAAAATAGATAAGTTATTTATAAAATAACACTTAAAAAGAAAGTTAAGGCTCAACACCTTACAAACTAAGGATTTCTTCTTTAAAAATAGAGGGAGTATATGATTCTTAAATTATTAACAATTATTAACATCAAGTCTACTTGATAAATTAGTAATGCTAAACTAAATACTTCACAGTATGTTCATTTGCATCCTATAGCTCTCCCGAGCATGAAATGATCTATTTCTTATAAATTATTGATAGTATCCAGAGGTTAGATTCTTGCTTTATATACATTCAGCGCTTATCTATTATGTTTGTGGCTACCCAACTATGCATACTGAATTTTATCTAATTAAAAATCTAAATAATATTTAATAAAATAAAAACTTCAACAATTGGTACACTAGAGAAACACAGCCTATTGATCCTTTCGTACTAGAAGGTCTGCCTCCTTTTACTATTTGTCCCTCCAGAAGATAGGGACCATACTGACTCACGTCGTATTAAACCCAACTCGCGTACCCTTTTAATCGGCGAACAGCCGAACCCTTCCCAGCTTCTTCCCCAGGAGGATAGGATGAGTCGACATCGAGGTGCCAAACAGCCGGGACAATGTGTACTCTCGCCGGCTATCAGCCTGTTATCCCTAGCGTAACTTTTATCGATTGATCCCCGTCTATTCCATAATATAACGAGGGGTCACTAAGCCCTACTTACGTATCTGTGCGACTTCTAAGTCTTTCAGTTAGGCATGCTTTCCGCCTTTACACTATACATAACCATTCACTGGTTAATTGATCTCCATTCAATTTCTAGCTATACCTTTTGAAATTATAAAAATATTATATATATTAAAAATTTGTTTAATAAATTATTTTCTGTCTGGATATTATTATATTCTTCTTATGGCTGCAAGGCTATAATTTAGAATAAATTAATAATATTTATTATTGAAATAAAATATAAATATTTGGATGTACTTTGCTACTTTATTAAAGACGACCGCCCCAGTCAAACTGCCAATTAGTCAACTATCCCTTTAATTATAAATTATAAGGTAAACATAAACCCAACCCCGTTTAAGGATTCCAACCTTGCGGCTTATCTATCGACAGTTCCTATTTACTATTAACTAAGGTTGTTGTAGATTGATGTGATAACTAACTACAGTAAAGCTGCATAGGGTCTTCCCGTCCACCTGGAGGCAATCCGCATCTGCACGGATAATTCAATTTCACTGAGCAAGTTGTAGAGACAGTGAGACCATCGTTACACTATTGATACCAGACCACATTTAATGGCCAACTGATTTTGCTACCTTAGGATCCTCATAGTTAAGACCGCTATTAACCAGACTTTCAATTAGTAACAGTTTCCCATTACCTCTTTTATGTTAATGGCATCGGGCAAATTTCATCCAGAATACTATGATTTTCATCATTGCTCTGAATTGTGTTTTTAGTAAACAGTCGTGGCCTCCGATTTTGTGACACCACCATAAATATTTTAAGTGGTTCCTCTTATCGTCAAACTTATGAGGAGAACTTGCCGAGTTCCTTAACAACTTTTAGCTCTTCGCCTTAGTATTCTCTACTTACGAACCTGTGTCGGTTTAGGGTACGGTAGAAAAACTTATATTAATTAAATATTAAACTTTAATAATAATTAAAAATAAGTAATACATTATTTTCCTGGTCCAGCCTTTGCTAGAAGCTAGGGCTATTTACATAATAATAATATTAAATAAATATTGATTTGGACTTTCAGTAAATTACTCATCAGCCAAAACTTTGGTTTTGGACCTTAGAGGCCGCATTAACATGAGACGGTTCAACCTTTTCTCATAACCCTTTCGTATTCGGCGAGAAGTATTATAACTTCTTTTTACGTTACTCATGTCAGCATTATCTCTTCAGTTACCTTAAAACAATGAAACACTGTTCTATCATCAGTTTTACTGAATGTTCTACTACCTAGATTAAGAATAAATATTAATAAATTCTTAATCAACACGATATCGGTTGATTATTTAGACCCGTTAAATCTTCGGCGCTACAATCTTATTCATCATTCCATTTATAAAATAAATAGAGTTATTGAAAGGCTGCTACGTTGTTACAACGGTCATTAAAAGATAGCGACTACCAGGCTCACTTTACAGCTGCATTCAATTTGTTACTTCCTTAATTTCACTTAATAATCATTTGGGACCTTGATTTCGTGTTCTCGGCTGTTTCCGTCTTGACTACCCAACTTATCATGAGCAGTCTGAATATCTACCATCAATTTATGTACTTCCGAGATTCGCTTCCATTGGTAAGATTTTCGAGGTCCCCGCAACCTAAACGCCTCATAGATTTATTCTATGATTTGTTGGGAATTGCCGTGCTGTACCTCCATAAATTTTGTATAGATGTCATACTTACATATGTTTCGTAGAAAACCAGCTAGCACAAGGTCAGATTGGCATTTCACCGCTTTCCAAAACTCTTCGGAGAATTATGCAACATTCACCCGTTCGATCCATTATAATCTGGTCTTGGAAAGATCACCTTGCTTCGGGTCTAATAGAAGTAACTTATCCATCACTATTTCCTAGGCAATATTAGCTTATTTTGTAAGGTAATATCTTACTTATATTTATTATATATTATATATTTTACATTGTTAGTTTTGTTACTATGCTAATTTTATGATAATTTATAAATATAAATTCTTAATTATTTTGATTTAATTAAGCTAGTCAGTCCAGTCGCTTTCGCTAGGGCTTTAAACCTTGCTACTCCTATTAACTTGCTGACCCATTATGCAAAAGGTACGCCGTCATTTTTTAATTAAAACTTCGACTGCTTATAGGGTTACTAATTCAAGTCTATTTCACTATGTTAATACAATACTTTTCAAACTTTCCTTTACAGTACTTTTCGCTATTGCTAAATTTATTATACTTAGCCTTAGAGGATGGTTCCCCTTTATTCCGACAAGTTTTCTCTCATCGTACTTTTTATTTAGTTTGATTATAAATCTACAGGACTTTCACCTTTTTTAGTTATCTTTATTTTTTAATGCTGACCTTTGATTTTAGACAGTGATAAAATATTGATAGATTTTCAATTTATAATTTTTACTAGGCTAATCCGATTTCACTCACCATTACTTTCGGAGTCTCGGTTGATTTCCTTTCCTTTCCTTACTAGAATGATTTGCTTCAGGAAGTTTTTATATAAAGGTTTCCCTTAGGATCGCCACATTATTTGTTTTAATTCATACTTGTATATGATTTATTTGTGGCTTTTGGCTTACACCTCCTTTTTTATAAATTTGCTAGTTATCCTTAATAACCCCTTTAAATTACTTTGATGTTATTACAATATTGTCATCGATACTTTTAGAGATTTATTTTTTATAATTAAATATTTTTGGATACCTTTTTTTAATTACAAATAATAAATAATTAGTTAATATGGTAGCTAAAGCTAGACACAGGCACAGCACCAGGGTATAACTCTGCAAACAAATTACAAGGGGCCTAGCTACGCAGGCCTCTAATGACATTTAACTTATATTTCTCTTCATTAATTTTTAATATTTCATATTTTTTTTGAACTAATCAAATAAAAAACGAGCCCTTCCAGATTCGAACTGGGACCTCCTCAATTGACAATCGAGTACTCTACCTATTAAGTTAAGAACCCTATTTTTAGTTTATAATATTTTTTATTTATAATTAGAAATTAAATTAAGAAATACTTTTACAAGAGCGAGGTGAGTCGAACACCTACCGATGATTTTGGAGATCGCCATACTAACCATTTAATACTACACTCTTATATTTAATATCTCTTTTAAGTTAGAAGTTATAAATTATTAATTGGCCCTTTACGGGTCTCCCTTGAAGTTTTTAGGGCTTAATAATCCTTTGCTTGATAAATTTGCCAGGGTTGGGGACTAAATAAATTAAATAATAAATAAAATTATACAAAGATATGTCCCGTAGTAACAGTAATACTAAATGAACCTCTTTTATTTTTATTAGAAAATCTAGCACTATTAACAAAATGAGCTTTACCTCTAGCTAAATTACCTCTTTGAATAGTTTTAACTGTTAATCTTGGTATAACTCTTTGTGTTAATAATCTACCAGCTACTCTAATTTTAAAACCAGATAAGAAAGAAGGTATAATAGAATATTTATTAATCAAATTAGGAGTTTTTTTAATTTTAGCTATTTTAAATAATTTTTTAATAATAAATCTAAGTTTAACAATATTACTAATTAAACCAATCATATTAGATAAGATATTACTATCATAATAAGGATAATGTAATCTATCTAATTCTAATTCTACAGGTTTTTTATATATTTTACTTAAAATTAAACATAGAGATTGTAATTTGTCATTATTAATATTTAATAATTTTTTTCTAGAATAAAATTTATTTAAATAATAAAATAAATGAATAACAACTTTATTAGGAGTAATAATAATAACAGGTTTACTTATTAAACAAGACATAGTTAAAAATGTAGATTCTAAAAAAGTAAATACAATTTTATTTATTCCTACACTGCTATTTTGTATTCCTTTTTTATTAAATTGATATACAATATTTTGATATTTTACTGTTTCAGAATCATATTTAGAAATAGATTTTAAATATTTATTTATATTTATTTCTTTTTTGGGACCGACCGTAGGTTCGGACACTTGATTATTTATATTTGTATTAATTAATTTTATAGTATTTTTACTAATTTGTACATTATTATCCTCTGCTACTACTGTACTTGCTAAAGTTTTATTTTCTTCAAATTTTACTTTTGTTTTAGGTTCTAATATACTGAATTTATTATTTGTATTTTTAAAAAATAAATATAAATTATTATCATATAATTTTACCCATGAGATATTTTTATTAAAGCTCTTTTTATATGAGATAATTTTATTATTTTCAGAATTTGTATTTTCGGAAATTGAATTAATTTCAAAAATTGATGATAAACTAGACTTATTCGTTATTATATTTTTTAATATTATGTTCCTTTGCGCTCTTTGAATCTTGCCTTACTATTGCACAGGTTTATTTATATTTGCAATTATTAATAAGGTAGGTGTACAAATACTTAATATTTATATTTGAGCAGGATTATTATTAAATACAAAGACTAAATATATGCTATACTCTGCTTTCTTGCATCTATCTATAAAGAATAAAGAATGCTGGATGAGTGAGCAAGAACACTTAGTTATTTAACACTCCATACTATTTAATCATAACATTGGTCGATCTACTTTTTAAAGTTAAAATAGTTGTTTAATATAATTGATACTTAAATTATATGAGTATTAAATATTAGTAGATATAATTTTTGTGGCCTACCAGCCTTTAGCTAAAACAAAAGGAGGGAGACTATATAGTATCTACAAATTAATCTACTCTTTTATGTTAATATTAAACAATTAATAAACTTAAAGGTAGTCTATCCTAATTAAAAGTCATGTACTCTTGCTAACGTTAGAGCTTGTTCTAGCAAAAATAGCGAAACTAGAGCGGGGATAAATTAAATATTATTTAAAATATATTAATTAATTAATTAAGATTGTACAGGTAACATTTTAAATGCGTGGAATGGAATAGGACTTTTTAATGACCATTCTAATGTATGAACATTTTGTGTATCACCATTAAATAGTACAGAAGAAGTAAAGAAAGAAGGTACAGCCCAAGGATTATTTGATACTTCTTTACCATTAGCGAATAGGTCATAAATAATATAACCAAATAAGATAGCAGAAACTAATGAAATTAATGAACCTAAACTAGATACGGCATTCCATCCTGCATAAGCATCAGCATAATCAGGGATTCTTCTTGGCATTCCAGATAATCCTAAGAAATGTTGAGGGAAGAAAGTTAAGTTACAAGTGATCCTTATTATTTCTAATAAGGTTGGACTATGTCTTAATTTTAGGTATATCTAAAATCACATTCGTGTAGTCTCTGAGGTTCCTACTTTTATTAAAATTGTATATTAAAATAAATAATTATAATAATTTGGTTACCTGCTAATTGTCCATTGTTACATCTTACATCATTGTTACCATATTGGTAGACTAAGCTTTAGGAGTTTCTAGCATATAGAATGTTGTTTACAAATATTTGGGTAATCAAAATATTAGGGGGCTAATTTACTTTCTTTATATCCCTCTCCGCAGAGGAACTGTTATTAATGGGGATAATTTAGTTTAAATTTATATTAATAAGGCCCAGCTTGCTTTAGTTTTACTTTAGCTTTGCTAGGGCACGAATAATTAATTAACACTAAATGCTTACTAGATTTTGATCAACACTTAGGATTCCGGTAGAGGTTGTAAGATTATATTGCCATACACCATTTACTAAAATAGAAGATTGTGTTACTCCAGGTTCATTAAGAAGTCTCACATCAGTTAATTAATCAGAATTATCTGAAATAAAATCAGTCTCTTCATAAATAAGATCAGAAACTTCTACTAATGGTTGGTTGTTTGAACCAGATCCTTCACCAATTTCATCATTAGATGGTATACTTTCATCAGTAGATGGTATACTTTCATCATTAGATGGTAAACTATCAGATTGTTCTATATTATTCATCCATTCTTCGATTCTGGAGTCACTAAGTGTTCTAACTCCTTCACTACCTAAACCTGATAATTCTTTTAACCATTCATTAAACAAAGTAAACAAAGATTTAACAGATGTTTGTACACCTTCATCTACTTTTTGTGGAGGAGTTTCACCAATAGGATCTAAACTCTGTGCATTGTTATCTATATCTTCAGTTTGTACTCCTACTTCTTTGCATTCAACAGTATTTGTATCTATATCTTCAGTTTGTACTCCAACTTCTGCTGGAAAAATATTTGAAGTTATATTTACAATTGTAGAGAGATCTTCACTAAAAAGAAATAAAAAAATAACAATACCAATCATACCAGCAAATGCTGCAAAAATTAGGTGAAATGTACCTATTTTTTTAGCATTAGTAGAAAAAAGCCAATGCATTTACATTAGATTCTTTCACTTTTTAGCTCATTTTTAATAAAATAGTAACTATCCCTTTACTTCTTAATTAGTAAGGATTCAAAGGGACAAGGATAGGTGTTAAATATAATTCAACATCAAGCGATCCTAGTTTTATTAAAATTACATTGCGTATATATTTTTCCTACTATGTAGAAATATATTAAAATTACATTGCGTCTATACCTTCTACGCATTGAAGGAGTGACGCTTTAACCGTGACACTACAATATTTTATATTAATTAAGATAAAATAAGGGGGATAAAAAATAAACAAAAACTTTATAAAATAAGGGGGATAAAAAATTCCGACACTTTATAAAATAAAACAATAAATACCTTTTTATTCCAAAAAATTTTTTATCCCTTCTTTTATTAAAAAAATTTTTTTAATCTTTTTTTTATGATATTTTTATAAAAAATTAAACATTTTCAGAAAATACAAACCATTTTACACCTTTAATTAAAATAGGTTTATTCTGGTTTACATTTAAAGAAATAGTAGAAAATCTTACTCTAAATTGTTTTCTAGTAGCATTTATAGAAGGAAAAGAAAGTATATCTCCATTTTCACTTTTCATTACTATTTTTGTACCACTTCCCCCAAATAGAGTAGCATCTTTACCTTTATTATGGTGTCCATGTTCAGCAAAATAAATTTTTAAAGCTATACTAGTTAACACTTTTTGTTGTTCAGATACTTTAGTATTAAATATTGGATGTAATTTCCCGGCATACTTTATTTTTAATTTAGCTATAGTTTCAGGAGAATGTTTAAAACCTTGAGAAGAACCAGCTACTTTTAATATATTATATTTAGGTTTAAATAAATCAAGGTAATGTTGTTCTAATCCCAAACAAACATCTTCTATTCTATCACAATACTGTAAAATTAAAAATACAAAATTATTAGGACCGTATTTATTAATGGCTAAAGGTAAAGGTAATTTAACTGAACCTACACTACTTAAATGTATTCTAAATCTTCTAGCTAAATTAACACTACTTCCTATATAACAATTACCATTAATTAGATTAAAAAACATATAAACACCACCTTTGTCTTTAATGTTTAATAAAATATCTGATCTAGATTCTTTAATATCTATAAATTTAGCTTCTGCTTGTATATTATTCAATTTTTCATAGATTATTTTATTTTTACCTTTATTAGGATTAGGAGCTTTAGGTGTAGGCAATATATTAAGCTTATTAACTAAAGTTAAATCATCAATATCATTTGAATCAATATCCTTTAAATTTCTATCTACTATTTCATTTATAGAAATAGATTTGCTTAATAATCTCATAATAAAACATATAAAAAAGTAATACAAAATCTGAATTATTCCTTTAACCCCAATGAATAAAACCCAGAAGTGTACATTACCTAAGAATTCATTATATGTTTTACCTACAATTTTTGGTACCCAATAATAAAATCCTGAGAATAAACCAAATACTGCACCCATAGATAATACATAATGGAAGTGAGCTACTACATAATAAGTCAATAAACCTTGTGTGCTTTTTAAATTTATTGTTCACATGAGGCATTAAGTTAATAACAGTTTTCTCTTTTCACAAAGAGGATTGGACTATATCTTATCTAATTGTTAAACTTAATTAACTTTCGACTACCACGTATAGTCTCTACGGATCCTACTTTTAAAACGTTATATAATTATCGAGGTATAACATTATAATTTGGTTTCCACGGTATTGCCTTTTAAATTTGTAGCGTAGAAAAAGCATTATTTTCTATTTAAAAGGTTTCACCGTTAGCAATATAAATAATATTTAAATAAGTGGGATAAATATATAAAAATATAATTTATATTACCGACAAATTATTAATTAATTCGTCATAGTGGTAAGACAACATGACACTTATTTAAAAAGATCTCTAAATTTAGTAAATGAAAGTATTTTTTCTCCAAGTAAAGGATATTCAATACAATGATTAATAATATTTATTAATGTTGATTTTTTATAAATTTCGATATACCAAAATCTATCGTTTATTTTTCTAACTTGATTTGTAATATTAAAATGATTTTTAATTTTATCTAAAATATATTTATCATCATTTTGTCCAATTGAAAATGAATGATTATTGGAAGTTGTTCTGATAGAGAAACTACCTTCTGCTTCTATAAAACCAGATAACCAATCATTAAAATAACTATTATCAATATTTAGAATTTCAACATTATTATTTAAATATTTTTTATTTCTTGCATTCAAATACCATTCAACATTGTTCTGTTCAAAACATTCTAACATAAATGCTAATTGAGCTCTTAATCTTGTAGTTAGAGGAGGATATTTAATAAAAATTTCAATTATTTTATGGATTTGTTTTCTATTATCTACAACCCAAATAACAAATTTATTATCTCCAATAATTCTTACTCTACCTCCGATTTTTGTTCCAATTAAATTTAACATAGATAAATTTTCAGAACAATATTTTAATTTAATAACTAATCTATACTGAAGATTTTTATATCTCCAATGATTTACTTGAATACTACCATCACCGTCCATTAATCCAACCCAGAATTTGTGAACGTAATCCGGATCTTTTTTAATTCTATCATGTAATGCTATATCTAATGAAGCATTAGATAATACTACTCCTGTTAATCCACCTATAGTAAATAGAGCTATGAAACCTAATGTAAAGATTAATGGTGTTGTAAATCTTAAGCTTCCTCCATATAATGTTGCTAACCATGAGAAGATTTTAATTCCTGTTGGAACTGCAATTACCATTGTAGCTGCAGTAAAGTAAGCTCTAGTATCAACATCTAATCCTACAGCAAACATGTGGTGCAAAAAATATAATAAGTGTAGTAATATAATTAACAGATAATATATTATAAGTTATTTATAGTTTAAATCTTATTATGACTACTCTCACGAGTAGGATCGGACTATATCTTCATCTTGTCTTCTATAATTTGTTTAATTATATTTTTTATATAAAAATGTTTATAATTCTATTTTGGATTCGAACCAAAACTTACATTTTCGAAGAATGCTGCTCTAGCCATTAAACTAATAGAATTATTATTTAAAGAGGGTGCGAAGCGCGAAGCAGAGGCCTGCCCCTAAATGGGGGATAAATTGAATAGTTTCTTTCTACTATTCAAAGTGAGAAAAATCATTAATTAACACTGCCTGTGGCTATATAAAATAGTTTGCTATATTTGGATCAACCGTTAGTAATACATCATTAAATTTTAAAAATGCTTGAGTTAAATCAGACGAAGTTATAGCTTCTACTCCGGGTTCTCTAAGAACATTAACATACATAGTTGGATCCGTAATATCATAAATTCTATCTACTATATTAGATTCAATAGCCAGTGGCTCTACATTTTGTAAACTAGTTTCAGATATTACTTATGTTAGATACACTATCATTAGGGGCTACTAATTGTTGTAAACTAGAATTAGATATATCACTTCTAGTAGTTAAAGAGAAGTCTGAATCATGAAGATCTACTGATTGAATAGAATCTAATTTATCCATCCATTTATTAACTTTTTTTTTTGACCTAAATCTGTTAATTCTGAACTTCTAATACTACATACTTCTCTAAACCAATTTTTAACGATTTGATAGGTAGATATAGTATTAGTTTGTACAGCTGCATCAACATATTGACCAGAAACTTGAGGAGAAGAACTTAATATGTCTTCTATCCTATTTCTAATAGATTCTAACCACATTCTAGCTGATGTCTGCATTCCAGTATTTACATACTGGTTAGCAGTTTGTACGCCTGCTTCTAAATTAATATTAACAGTTTGTACACTAGCATCCGTATAACTATGGCTAGGTAAATTAGCTAGTTGAAGATCAGAATCCAATTTAGGTAAAGTGTTAACTAATGATTCAACTTTATTATCAGTTGTAAATATATTATATTTAGATGAGATAAAAATACCTGCTACTATTAATATTACTGAACCTACAACTAACATTGAATCATTGTTAAATAACATTAAGATATTTATCGTTTGATTCACTTTTTAGCTCATTATTTAATAGATTCTTCTAGTAAACTACTATTAATTTACTATTTATCCAATTCGGTTAAAAATTGGCCTATTAAAATTACATTGAGCCACATTAATCAATTGTACAGTCATTGTTTCACTATTCTTTACCCGCCCATTGTTTAACGTCAATATACTGCAATTGACACGCTATCCCTCCTCTAATTTTCATGGAGTCCCATTGTAAAGAATTTATATAAATTTATATAATTATACATTAAAATATAATTTGTATTATTTACGAATTATGGCCTAGCTGAACCTACTTTTATTGTTTGAGAATTTGTAATATTAATTGTTTTTTTGATACTTCTTATTGTATCAAGCCCTTGTGGTGTAAGATGTTCTTTATTCAATACCATTTTATACACTTTAAGCCAATTAACATAAGAAATATTTTTATTAGTTTTCAATGGAAATGTATCGAAGTAATCACAAATAGTAGTAATGGCTACAAAAGTATTACAATAATATCGATACATATTTTTACTTCGTAGAATTACTTTACCTTGACCAAATAGATCACGGATAATACTAAATAACTCAAAAGCATATTTTTGATCTAATATAAATCGTAGTTGAATTCTATGTCCACTAATAGTATTATTTCGTTTACTTATGTTTACATTAAAACAACCTTCTGCATCTGTGAATCCAGATAGCCAACCATTTTGAAGATTAGGATTAAACAGAATAGTGTTTAAAGTAATAGTAGAACATAAACCAAAGATTCTTGATCCAGGTGTAACTAATTTTAGATTAATATCATCAAACCATTTACCTAATTGTGTTACTCGATTAATTGTAGCAAATTTTCCATTGAAAATAAGTGCTAATAGTAGTACACTTGTAAAATCTTCTACGAAATATCGATAATATACCGATCCTCTAGTATCAATTCGACGTACTACACCAAATCCAAGTACTTTGACAATATGTTGGAGAATAGATTCTTCTTTTTGTGTTAGAACGAAACGTGAGCGTCCGTTATAAGTAAGAAGAGCACCATCTCCTTCTGTAAATCCAACAAACCAATAAAGCCAATTATCCGAAATAAAATTAGAAAAACCAAGTTTCGTATAAAGAGTACGAAAAGTGGTAAAATTTTGACAAGATGTCTTGCATATAGTCTCTGAGGATCTCGTATTTGACGTAAAGTGACGATTTCCTGCTGATTGAGTATAACTATTTAGATTTTTACAACTAAAGGTACTAAATAGCGTTAAACTGTTCCAGCATACAGCAAGATTTATTACCTCTGCTTCACAGCAAAGGAGAGCCACCTTTTGACTCCATACTAAACATCCTAATATTCCAATAGATAACATAGCATATACCATACCTAAATAACCAAAAATTGGTTTACCAGAAAATGTGGATACTACTTGACTAACTATACCAAAAGCTGGTAAAATTAAAATATAACAAATACTTTGATTAATATAATAGTTATAAAAATAATCTATTATTAATTAATACTCAAAAACTTTCGTCTTTGTTAGGACTTTATCTTAAATTATATCTTTATTAAAGCTATTCATAGTATTTTTTAATTTGATTATTTTATTAATACCTATTTCATTTAAATGGTCTTTATTTTGTATTAATACATAAGCTTTTCTTCATTTCAAATAGTTAATATATTTATTAGATTGTAAATGATATTCATCAAAATATTTTACTACTTTATTTGCTGAACCAAAACTAGTTGAACCATAATAATAAGTATCTTGACTTTGACTATAACCTATATTACCTCCGAAAAATTCTTTAATTAATATTAAAATATCATTATTTTTTTGATCTATTTGATAATTTATTCTAATTTCCGGTTTATTTCTATTAGGTTTATTAACTATTTTAATTTGAAAACTAGCATTAGCATCAGAAAAACCAGCTAACCATTGATTATAAAAATCATTATTACAATTCAAATTAAATTCTATTTTTTCTTTAAAATTACTATATAATTGATGATTTAATATATTATTATTAACTTGATTATATTTATTAAGAGTTCTTAATTTACAATTAATTAAATTAATTACTTTAATTAGTCCGTCTTTATTAGAAATTATAAATAAATAAGCATTTTTAACTTTTCTAATTTGTCCATATCCTATTCTTAATTTAAGATAATAGGCTAGAGAGATATCAGATGAACTAAATACAATAACAAGTTGTTGTTTAGAACTAAAATGACCATCACCATCAATTAAACCTGCTAAATAATGTCCAAATTGATTATCACTTAGAGGTCTTAAATGTTTAGAATTATGTATAGAAATAGCTTTTACGTTTTCTGTAATTGCCTCATTGTTAGGGCAACAAAGCGAAAGCGTTAGATATAATTTCGTTGCGTAAAGTCTCTGAGGTTCCACCTTTAAATTGACCAGTTTAGTTATGTATAATATGTAAACTAAACTAAAAATTAAAGGGTTACCTGCTGATAAACTTCATTGTTTTAACTTTTTTACTGTATCAATAAAGATGGAGTATTTAAAACTAGTTAGCGAAGTCGTCCCAGCAAATAGCAACGTTACGAAGCCTATAAATTTAACTTCAGGATGTCCGAAAAACCCATTCCTTCATATAATAAATTATTTCACCCTATTTATTATACATGTATCATCTCTACCGCAGTGTCCTCCTTAGCTATAGCACTAAGTTTAACTTTGGTTTCATTGATGACCTTGTGCTTGTTTGGCCTAGCTATGATAAAATCGTGCAGGCCACGGACATCAAACAAGGAAGGAATCGACTGTACATCAAGCACCATTTCAGGCACCCACTAATGACCCAGTCTGTAGCGATTATTTAGATAACCGACGGTCTTACTTTAGGTAGCTTTGACCGTTTTCATTAGTGTCGCCAAACAAATATTTCAAATATTTGTTCTCAATCCCGGTAAGGATTGACTGATTTTATCTAATTTCCTTCTAAAAGTTCTTATTAGATAATTATAATCAGGACTAGAGTAATGGTACATTATTATGAATAATGTTTATTGTTTCAGGTCTTTAATTTGGTATAACTCTTTAATTTGTTATAATTAAGAGAAGGGGGATAATATTAATATATTAATTAAATTGGAATTATATTTTTTATATATGAAAAATTTGATTAATATAGTTTAAAAAGATATCTATACTTAGTATATTATACTAAAACCTATGCTAATTAAATAAGATACAATGGATGGAGTATAGAACCCTAACTCTTTTAGAAGAGTAATAGGAATTATATTAGATCCTCCTAGATGAGAATATAATATTGGAAGAATCTGATATAATTCAATATCAGTTAATGTTACCACAGTACTGTGGGCTGCAAATATAGGCATAACACCTAAAGATAAAATAAATAAAGTAGTGACCATTTGTTTTTGATACGAGATAACTATTATAGTGTCTAAGATTTTAAAGATAATTAATTGTTAGAAATTAATTCCTTCTTTTAGTACATCTTTTTAGATAATTAAATTTTTTATAGCATTCCAATTTAATATAAAAATATATCCTCTACCTCCAGTCTGACTAGCATAGCTAGCCCAACATTTGCCTTAACAACTTCATGACTTGCGTCAAACCATACTCTTTATTCCTATAATTTTATTTACTTAAAAGTCTACTTGAATTTACTTTAGCAGCCATTTCAATTAATTTAATTCTTAATTCAGGATTAAGATGATCTTTATTTGAAATACATTTATGAATTTCTTTCCAAAGATTATAACTTGTTAACTTTTTAGTTTTAAGAGGATATTTATAAAAATAATCATATATATTATAACACGCTTTTTCACCATTAATGATATATGAAAAATTTGATTTTTTTGAATGAGCTTCAATAAAACCAGTTTTAAATAATAAAATTAAATAACTTAATACAGGTACATTAATATCTCCCTTTTGACTAACTAAAAATCTTAATCTAAAAGCATTCGAATTATATAAGAATGATACAGTAAAACAACCTTCTGCATCAGAAAACCCAGTTAACCAACTATTAGATAAATCGGGTAAAATATTAGATTTTATAGGTTTAATTTGATCTAATATAATTTTACCTTTAATAGCTTTTTTATTAAATAATTGTAGAAATTCATTAAAACTTTGTTGTTTACTTGGAAGAATAATATTACCATTAAATAATGAATTAATTAATTCTAGTCCTTTTTTGTCTTCAACAATATATCTTGAAGTTCTTTTACCTTGTTTGATTACCCTACCAAAACCTAATTTATTATAAATTAACTGAAGAATACTATCATCATCTGTAGATTGAGTAATAACAAATGATAAATCATTTCTATTATTAATAATGAATGAACATTCTCCTTCAGAAAACCCAATAAACCAAGTAAGAAAATCATTTTCTGGTATTATTCTGGACTTATTAAAATATTCATTATATTTTAATTTAAACAAAGAAAAATCAAAAGTTTCATTTGTATTATTTACTAAAGTACAAAATAGTTTTTTATTCGTAGATACTTTATAAGTAATAATTGTTGTTAAGAATAAATGTTGATATAATATTGGATCACCACCTCCTGCTGGATCATAGAAGCTAGTATTAAAGTTTCTATCTGTTAATAACATTGTAATAGCCATAATCTTGATTTACTGGACTAAGTCCCATGACTCAAATAAATGGTCTCAATATGTTTTAATTTATAATTTTAATACTTTTTTTATATTAAGATAAAACATAAAGGTAAATACTCATACATTCACATGTATGTTGGGACTATATCTTATTAATCTAAGTTGTAAAATTTGTTTAATTGATCCCAAGTAAAAACAGTTCTAGCATCATTCATACAAGATTTAATTGAAATAACTTCTTCAATATTAGTTTTATGTTTAATTGTACCTAATTTAAATTGATCTAAAACTTTAATCCAATCTTTATAATCTAAATATTTACTACCAAATAAAGGAAATGTATTTAAATAGTTTTCTAAAACTAAATTTCCATTTAAACTAGTAGTTCTTACTCTATATTGAGGTTGAGGTTTATCAACTCTAATAGCTTTAACAGAAGAAAGTAAGAAATTAGCGATAATTTCTAGAAAATTTAAATTATTTCTACCATTATGATCAATTTGTCTTTGACTTAATTCAAACTTACATTCTACTCTAGGATATTTAGAAGTAGTAGTAGTTCTTACAGAGAAATGACCATCAGCTTCAATAAAACCACTTAACCATGCATTAGAATCTAATGGACTATTATTTAATGATTTTTTAGGAATATTAATTCCTTCAAATTTAAAATTTAACCAGTCAATTAAATTATTTAAAGCAAAAATTTTAGGAGTTCTCATATTACCATTAATTATTGAAGTTAATAATAATAAACCTTCAAAACTATTTATAGTTAAAATATAAGCATTTACTCCTTTTTTTCTAGAAAGCGATCCATTTTTTAATTCTTTTTGAATCATTAAAGCTAATGGTAGATCTTTCAAATGAAATACTATTTGAATTGAAGGATAATTAATTTTACCTTTAGCTGATCTTTCAGTTTTTGGTACTACAATAGTTCCATCTCCTTCAATTAAACCAGCTAAGTAAGAACTAAATTTTAAATCAGATAAATCTTTATAATTTAGATTATTGTTTGTTTTTACTTGAGTTAAAGGTAAAATGTTACAACAGATTAATTCCGGCGTATAGTCTCTGAGGATCCCTAAAAAATTCAAATAAAATAGGTTTCCTGCTGATTGTGTTTCATTAAATTTAATTAAAGGAAACAGTTCCCAGCATATAGCCGAATTTAAAGCTGGCACTAAAGACCTACCAGCTAATACAGGTAATGATAATAATAATAATACTGCTGTAATAAAAATGGACCATACAAATAAAGATACTTTATGTAAACTCATTCCATTTGCTCTCATATTTAATGCTGTAGTAATGAAATTTATAGCACCTAATAATGAAGATACTCCAGCTAAATGTAAACTAAAAATAGCTAAATCTACTGAAGCACCTGAATGAGAAACTATACTTGATAATGGAGGATAAACTGTCCAACCAGTTCCAGCTCCATTTTCTACTAAAGCACTTAATAATAATAATATTAATGATGGTGGTAATAACCAAAATGAAATATTATTTAATCTAGGGAAAGCCATATCTGGTGCTCCTAAGTGAATAGGTAAAAAGTAATTACCAAATCCACCTACTAAAGCAGGCATAACCATAAAGAAGATCATTAAAAAAGCATGAGCTGTAATGATTACATTAAATAATTGATGATCTCCTTGTAAAAATTGTACACCTGGTGCTGATAATTCTAATCTAATTAAAACAGAAAAAGCAGTACCAATCATACCAGCAAATGCTGCAAAAATTAGGTATAAGGTACCTATCTCTTTAGCATTAGTAGAAAAAAGCCAATGCATTTACATTAGACTCTTTCACTTTTTAGCTCATTTTTAATTATTTAGGGTTGGCCCCCTTTTTTTTAATTAAAATTACATTGTGTAAATATTTTTTATTTTATTTTTTATTTGTAAAATATTTAATAATTAAATATTCAAGATTATCACACTTAATCAATGATTTTTTTATATTTAAGTTATCATATTTTGTTTTTAGGCTTACTTCTACTTCTGAAAATTTAAATTTATAGAATAAAACAAGTCGTAGCCCTTGCTATTTTAAAGCTAGGCTAAGCAACAGGAAAGGAGCTAGAGCACCGCAGAAGAAAATATTGCCGGAATAGAGGTGAGTCGAACACCTAAGGGTCTCCCCGAACAATTAGCAATCGTCTTAACTTACCAATGTAAACTATTCCTTTTTATATTAATTTATAATACTTTTTGCTAATGCCTAGAGAGGCACAAGGTAAAGATAAACAATAGATTATTAATTATATTTAAGACCTAAAAACCAAAAATATAAAATTAGAATTAATTAATATTAGCCTTTATCAGAATCGAACTGACACTAACTACGTGAAGGGTAGTTGTACGACCATTATACTAAAAGACCTTAAATAATTATTTTTATATAAAGATAGAGCGACATTAGGAATTGAACCAGTTCTAGCAGATAATGAGACTGCTGTGCTACCTTTACACTATATCGCTTATGAATAATTATTATTTGATTTTGAGACGGAACACTATACTTGAAATAAATTACGAACAAAGAGACTTGAACTCTTAAGGAATTACTTCCACTCCTGCTTAAGAGGAGATTGTTTACCAATTTCAACATATTCGCTTATATAATAATATTATCTCTTTTAATTATATTAATATTTTATATATTATATAAAAAGGCATCAAGAGGAATTGAACCTCTGAAAAAAGTATTAACAGTACCCCGCATTAACCACTCTGCCATGAAGCCTTACTTTAATTAATTTAAATTTAAATTTAATTATATGGTAGGCGCGACTCGAACACGCTATATGTCTCCCACCCAAAGGGAGCGACGAACCAGTTTGTCATCCACCATTATTTATTAGATACTTTTATTAAATTTTTTATTATCTATAATATTACTTTTATATGATTTTATTTTTATTAAATAATAGAAAGCATCTTATTATAGGCTTCATATCTTTAGTGAGTAGGAAAAAATTATAAATATTAATTATAAATTAGAATAATAATGTAGATACAGATACTTGTAGTGAATCTAACATTATATTAGGGAATATTCCTACAATAATTGTAGGTATTAAAAAAGTTATTAATAAAATAAATTATGTTATTCAGGGTAAGGCTCTAGTAACAATTCTTAAACTTAAATGTCTTTTTTGTTTACCTGCACTTAACCAATTTTTAAATTTAACGTAGGCATTCTGTTACAATAATGACCAATAAAACTAAAAACATGGAAAACATAATAAAATTTATCAAATGATTGCTATAATTCAAAGTAACCATTAATGCATCCTATACTTTTTGTAAAGAGATGTGTCCATCAGATAACATTATTCCAATAAGCATAAAATATTGTGTTTCCGGTAATTGATACATATTTCTTAATTGTCTATTAAAGTTTTTCCAGTTTAAACCTTTATGTAAATATGAACCCCTTAACACTAAAGCTTTACTATCTTACTTATGGTTTTGACTTCCTGTTGCTATAGTACCCAAAAGAGTTGGTAGAGCGTAATTAGAATTTATATCACCTAATAAAGTAAAATTTGAAGGGTTATTTATTTGAGCCTTGGAAGGGAAGGGGATAAAGGTCTTCTACTTACGTCTTTAATAGGTTTTAAATGTGGACTAAACACACCGTATGATATTCTATTATAAAGATATATACTATAACAAGCAGAGAATACAATACTTGTTGCACTTATAATAGCAACGATTGGGTTTCTTTGGAACATTCCAGCTAATGACTTGAATTCACCTAAGAAGTTTTAACTTAAAGGTATACCACTATTACATAAATTATAAATAAAGAATAATATAGTAAATACTGGCATAAATTCGTGATAGACTACCTCACCTTTGCTTTAGCTGGTGTGCGGAGCAGGAGCATGAATAACCAAACTACATTTACTTTATTAATATTTAATATTCGGATCTTATAGGACTTGAACCTATATTTCTAGTATTAAAAATACAATGTTTTACCTTTAAACTAAAGATCCAATAAGAGACGAGGAGTAATTTAAAATTAAATTAGATAAAAGGTAATAAGATAAATTAAAGAATGAAATATTCTTGGTTCAACAGAGTAGATTCTATTACCAATATATATAGCATATACTAACACTCCATTTACATGAGTATGACCAAGTTCATAAATATAATCAGCATCTCTAATAATATTAAGTAAATCGGTTAAATCAGTAAAATTATAACCATTAGCAGGAACTCCAGTTTGTAATACCAGTAAATTCGTTAGATTTGTTAATACTTCAGTTAAATTTACATTAATGTAATTAATAGAGTGAAATACAGCTGTAAAAAAAGTATCAATAGACATCCCTGATACAATAACTGATCCCGCTATAAAAAGTAAAAAAATTTTTAACATTTTTAATTAAGAATATAGATTTTTTTCATAAAATTAAAATAAATAATTAATTAATTATTTATAATATCAATGAAGAATTGTTAGTTTTTAATAATTATTAACTTTCAATGAAGATTTTATTAACTTCCAATGAAGTTTTTTTAAGCTAAAATTATTTTATTTTATAAAAATTTATTTTATTTTTATAATTGGTACCAAATTTATATTAAATATAAAATATTTAATATTTAAATACACTATAACTATTCTTCTTTATCTTCGTAAAAGTCTGCTTTTAATTTATTTACCATTATTCTACTGTTTTTATAATATTAATATTTTGTAATCAGATAATTATTTTATAAATGAATATTAAATTATTCTCTCTCCTCTTTTATGAGGATATTTTAATTAAATATTTTTTAATTAGATTTTTTATATTTAATTAGTTTTTATAAAAAATGTGGATAAATTAATATATTATTCTACTAATTTAAAAAAGAATATAATTTATTCCCGGCAAGAAATAATCTTAAATACGGGTATACTAATTTTTTACATAAGTAGTTAATCTATATTTATTCATTCTATTACAGATTAGTAAAAAAGCTTTTTTCCCTTCAACAGTTTGATGTTTACCTTCTAATTTCATATTAAAAATTGATACCCAATCCTTGAAATCTAATTCTTTTTTCAAGTAACATTAATATGATCAGTTATTTTAGAAGGATAAATTTCACCTATTTTAAGTCTGTCTTTTAAATATTCCAGAACAGCTAAATCATCTTTATGTAATAATATTCTAAACATAAATGTTAAATTAAAACTTTTTCTAAAATTCTTATAAATATAAAATTTACCTTCAGCATCAGTAAAACCTCTAAACCCTTCTAAAAATCAGTATCTTTAACTAAATTACATTTATCTGTTTTATCTTTACTCATGGATTTTAAAGATAATATAGAACCTAGTAAGAGAATGCTTTCATCTTCTACTGAAAAATGGGGTAAGAAGGTATATTATATAGTAAAGAAGTTACTGAAGAATGAAGAGTATCTAAAACAACATTAGGATAAATTCCTAAGATTATAGTTGGAACTAGTAAAGTTATTAATAAGTTAAATTCTCTTCTGTTTAGATCTTTTAGTGGTTTTAGATGAGGAGAATAACTTCCGTATGAGATTCTATTATATAACCAAATAGAATAACATGCTGAAAAGAAAATTCCTGTTGCACCAATTACAGAAGCTAAAGGATTTCTCTGCCAAACACCAATAAGAGATAATAGTTCTCCTAAATAATTTAATGAAAAAGGTACTCCAGCATTAGCTAAAGTAAAAATAAAGAACATTATTGTGAAAATAGGCATGAAGTTTACTAATCCTCTAATATAACTTATTATTCTTGTACCAGTTCTATCATAAATTACTCCACCAACACAAATAAATAGAGCTGGAGAAACAAAACCATGAGCTAAAGATAATAAAATAGCTCCTTCAATACCTTGAATATTATTAGAAAATAATCCTAATATTACTACAGCCATATGAGCAATACTTGAATAAGCAATTAAAACTTTAGTATCACCTTGAATTATTGTAGCTAAAGAAGCATAAATTAAAGTTACAATAGCAATAGTTTGTAATAAAGGACCAAAATAATTACAAGCATCAGGTAAAATATTTAATAAAACTCTAATATAACCATAAGTAGCAAATTTTAAAACAGTTCCAGCTAATAAAATAGAACCAGCTAAAGGACTATCAGCATGAGCTCTATATAACCAACCAGTAAAGGGCCATAATGGTGTTTTTATTGCAAATGCTAATAAAAATGCTAAAAATAATATTTTTTGATTTTCTAAACTAATTTCATATAAGGATATTAATTGGAAATCTGTTGATCCTATATAACTATATATTTGTAGTATAGCTAATAACATAAATAATGATCCTGCAAAAGTATATAAAAAGAATAAATAAGCTGATCTAATTCTAGCTTGACCTGAACCATATACTATGATTATTACAAATAATATTGGTAATATACTTTCGAAGAAAATATAAAATAAAAATAAATCTAATACAGTAAATAAACAAATTTGTAAACTTTCTAATATTAAGAAAGAAATTACAAATGTTTTAACATTTTCTGTAATATTTTTATAATTAGATAATAAAGCTATAGGTGTTAAAAATGTTGTTAATAGTACATAATATAAAGAAATACCATCGATTCCTAAATTAAAATGACAAAAATTTAATTGATTATATTCATATACAAATTGTATTTGATTTGTACTTGAATCAAAATTTATCCATAAAATTATAGAAACAAAGAAATTAATTAAAGAAGTAATTAATGCTATATTTCTTATTTGATTTTTACTATTGATTGATATTTCTTTTATAGGTAGTAATATTAAAGAACCTACTACTGGTATTAAGATTAGTAATTGAATCATTGTTTTTTATATTATATTTATTTTTTTGTTACCTTATTCCTTAACTTATATTGCTCTAGCCCGGACGTTAAAGCAATAGTGATTCTAGATTATCTAGATTTATCTTAGTTAAGGGGAATGGAATTTTCTTAAACTAATTTATAAATTATTTTGTTAATTTATAAGGAATATTAACATAATGATTTTTATCATGTTATATATTTTAATTATATTTTTTTAATTATTTTTATAAGTAAATTGTTTTTTATTATTATTATTTACTTCTCTTTTATTTAAATTTAAAAATTGAATCACAACTATTTATAGGATGCCTACTTTTATATCTTTAGGGGTTGTGCATAAGCAAAGGGTAAGAAATACTTTAGTGGCCGGAAGGCCTAAACGGGGATAAAATATAATTATTTTTAGTAGAAAAAGGATCATTTTTATAAGTTGGTCTACTTCATTTTTGAACTCTAATTTTTTTCTATACCTAAACTATTAAAGCATAATCAATTAATTCATTTAAAGGAATTAATAGCTGGTACAAAAATATCTAGACTTTCCCTCTTCAACTCAGAATATCATATAACTTATACATAAAAGCTACAGTTATACCTGTTACTACTGCGGCTCTACTTATAGTTTTTATTGAACCCGCAGTAATTTTTAAAACAGTTTGGAATTTATCTAAACCTAAAGGTGAATTTCTAACTATATATTTACCATTCTTTAAATTAGATATATATTGTAAAATTATAAAGAAAACAAGAACTATTCTATATGTTACATAAGGCAAAGAAAAAGCTATACTAATATAGAAGAATATAGGATAAAATTTCAATCCTAAACCACTAAGAATGTAAAACATACTTAAAGCACCTATGACTTTAAATATTCTTACATATTTGTTTCTATCGAATTTAGCTACTTTATCAGGCAATATAGGTACATTCCAACCAGATACTATTTCATTAATTGCTATTTTTAGGATAATTTTTTGAATATTATTTTTATTTTTCATTGGTTATATTATTTATGTTTGAGTCTGCTTTCTTGCATCTACCTCTATAAAGAATAAAGAATCATTTAAAATTACAAAATTAATCGGCATTTTACTTTCAATAGTAAATATATTTATATAGAGTAATACAAATAAAAATTTACATCTTTTTTTATACACCCATACTTCTTCAACTCAAGGAACCCTTTTGCCTTCTTTCCTAGTATACTTTAGCAATAAGTTTAGGTACAATCCTTAATAAAAATTTAAGGAAGGTGGAGCAAGGGAGACAAGAATTAAAAAATTGGGGATAAAAAATAATTTATTTAACTTTAATTATAATAATTAAGCTTTTTTACTTAATTTTGTAATATACATTCTTATAACTTGTTGAAATGTAAATAAAGGTAAAATGTATTTAGAAAATACATAAATTATTACTAATAAAGTTAAAAATGAAAATGATAATTGATTTAAAAAATAAAATGGAATTAATTGTGGCATTCTATTTAATTTATTTGATTGCTCTGTTCTAGGCTTAGAGTCTAATTTAAGGAAGGCCAAGCAAGGCTAATAGACATAGGTAGAATTAAAGCTATCTCTATAATTATTATAAATTTTTAATATAGTAATATAATAATTACAATAAATAGTAATTTCTATTTATAAATTGAGATATTAAGGAGTATCTTTATTATTAATATAAAGAGTAAATCTTGATGGGGATTATATAAAAACATATTACAAGTTAATGTTATATTTTAAATAACAATTAGTTAGTTTATTATAAAAAAGATGAAATAAAATTTTCAACTATATCATATATAGTGTCTAAGTCCGTATAATCAACAGCTGGAGGTTGATTCTGCTGTTGTTCAAAATGTTCATTGCTTTCAAGATTAAGATTTAAAGTATTATCCTCACCTAGAGCTCCAAACAATTCCGCTAAATCAGGGTTATTATCATAATCTTCAGCAGTTAATATAACTTCTGTAGGTAGACCTTCCTGAACTCTTGTAGAATCTATTTGTCCCTGAACATTATTACTATATTGTATATAACCTTTAATAATGCTTAATGTTACACCAATAACAGCAATAGCAATTCCTAAAGTAAAAGAGTTGTCCATAATAACATTAGATTCTAAATTTTGCATTTGTTTTGTAGTAGTATAAGTACGTTTATAGTGTCTAAGGCTATAGAGAGATTAGTTTTGAGTAACTAACTACTTCTTTTATTATAAAAATTTATATATTATTTATTTTTAAATATTAGACATAAATTGTATTATATATTATTATAATTGCTAATACAATAAAAATTAAACCAATATTCATTAATAAATAATATTGTTGAAATTTGTTCTTTAAGAATGTTTTACTAGATATATTAACCCCTTTTTCGATTAAAAACTAAAACTTTTAGCTTATGAACTGCTACTGAAAGTGTAGATCTCATTACTTGTATGGTCAATAAGAGTAAAATTTTACCTTCAATGTAGTTCTTTTACCAACTGTGCAATATTTATTAAATAAATCCTTTAAAGTTTGAGCATCTACTTTATTTATCTTTATATTAGGTGTAGGGCCTATATGTGAAATATTAAAAACTTCAAATACTTTTATTGATGGCTCTTTAAGAGATTTAGATACAGTACTAGGGCTTATATTTGTTTCTTTGATTAATTCTGTAGCAGAAGGTGCTTCATAAAGCATAGTTTTGTTTTTTATACACGTATACTGGTTTACTGTTTGCTTTTTAATACTTGCAATATGTTCTTTAGTAAATTCTACTATAGGATTGGATCCAGCTACTTTTATTTAATAAGGGTAGGGTTAAAAATGAATATATAATATTGTTCTAATTCAAGGGTAACAGCTCTAATTTTAGAGTATTCCATTCCTGTTGTGTCTATTATGTAAATGTCTAATTTGAAATTTTTATTCCAAATGTTTTCATATTTTGATTAATCAGTCTATTTCCTTCATTTAGTATTGAAGGTTTAAAATACGATCTTAATCTTGTATAAAGATTGATAGAACTTTCAACATTTTGTTCTCCCGTTTTAAGATTTGTCAAAATATAAACTCCTGCATGCTTGTACTAGTTCCTCCAATGTAACCATTTAGTTTGCTTCTAACTTTCGCATTATACGCACTACTACTAATTATTTGTTCGTGGATTTTAGTTTGAACTCCCATCAAATAGAATTGATACAGGTTTGATAGAGCTTAGTTTGTCTAATTCTTCCTGATTTATCGTGTGTCCTAGTTGAGATTGTACCAAATTTATTAATTTAGCATCTGTAAGACCTCCTTTAGTTATATGTCTTCTAGCTATAATATAAGGATTGTTTGTTTCTTGCCCTCTATCTTTTTCATGAGTTGTTTCCCGTTTGTTGTAATATCCTTTAAGTTTTCTTTAGAATATACAGCTGAAATACTGAAAGTAGCCTTGTTTTATCGTCAGTACTCTCTTATTTTGTAAGAATTCTAATTAGGATGGGGATTAAAAAGAATTTTTAATATCTGAATTTTTAATAGATATCGCACCCGATCCTATTTCAAGTATAAATCCGATAGTTAATACGATGAAAAATATAAGTGCAACAAAGAAACCGAAAACGCTCACTTGGTACAATGTAACTGCTAAAGGATATAGTAATAGCACTTCAAGATCAAAAATTAAGAATAATAGTGCAACTATGAAGAAATGTATTTGAAATGTAGATCTAGTTTGTCCATATACAGGACTAAATCCACATTCATATGCCGATACTTTAGCTTCATCAGGTTTATGAGCAGCTAATAAAAAATTTAAACCTAATAATAAAACAGCTAAAATCGGAACAAATATAAATAACATTAATAATGTATTCATTAGCTTGAATATAAAGATAGAGATAGTAATTGTGTACTTTTTAATAAGATAGATGGTTTTAAAACAAAGAATAAAATTAATAAAGTTAAACTTGAGATTAATAAACTATGAATATTGCTAATACCTACTGTTGTATTTGTTTCATCATTTAATGATTTAGGGTCTGAGGCTTTTAATTCAATTTCAGTATGTAATATTCTAATTATTCTTAAATAATAAGATGCACTAATTATACTTACTAATATTCCAGATATAGCCATAAAATAATATCCACTTTCAATAGCAGAATATAATACAAACTGTTTAGAGAAGAATCCTAATAAAGGAGGAGTACCAGCCATAGATAATAAGCAAATAGTTAAACTAATAGATAAAATAGGATTAGAGAAGAATAAACCTTTTAATTCAGAAATAAATTTAATATCTTTTTCTGAACCTTTATTTAATATAGTTTTATAATTTAGTATATAACCTATAGCTAATAATATTAAGAATGTATTTAAATTAGTTAAAGTATATTGAATTATATAGAAAATAAATGAATCAATAGCTTGTTTACTATTTATAGCTAAAGCTAATAAGATAAATCCTATATGTGAAATTGTACTATAAGCTAATAATCTTTTTATTTTAGTTTGAGCTAATCCTACTACTGTACCTATTATTAAAGAAAATAAAGAACTAATTAATAATAAATTAGTAATAGTATTTAATCCTACTGTATCTAAACTTTCTAATATTGGACTTACTGATGTAATTTGAGTAAAGATTTCTAAAATTAAAATTAAAATAGAAATTTTAGGCATAATAGTTAACCATATTGTTACAATTGTTGGACTTTCATCATAGACATCTGGAGCCCAATTATGTAAAGGTGCTGCTGCGACTTTTAATAAAAATCCTGCAAATATAAAGATAAATCCTAATGCTATACCTAGTGTAATACTACTTATTGGACCAGTTACTGATATTAAATTATAGATTGATTCTAAATTAGTTAAACCAGTAAAAGTATAAATTAATCCTGAACCTAATAAAATAAAACAAGATGCTAAACTTCCTAATAAGAAATATTTTAATCCTGCACTAGTAGCAGATTCAGAATTTCTATATAAAGTTGATAAAATATATACTGCAAATGATTGTAATTCTATACTTAAATACATAGATATTAAATTTGAAGAAGATATTAATAAACTAGCTCCTAATACACTAAACATTATTAGTAAACAATATTCTATTGAATTTTTATAACTATTTACTAATGTATTTGAAGTATTTGTATAATTAACATTTATAGCTAAAGGCTTAGCTAATAATATTGATGCCCCTATTATGTAGATAAATATATCTAATAATTGAGATATAAAGGTTACATGGAATAATCCACTATAAATACCTATACCTGATCCAATTGACTGAATATATAAAGCATTTAATGATAATGCTCCGGCATAAATTAAAATTATAGAAGACATTCTCTGGAATAAAATTGGTGTAATTTTAGTTTTAAGAGAAGATATGGCCATAACCATAATTAAAAATAAGATACTAATAAATAACATTACTCAATACTATAAAAACTATAGTGTTTATTTACGAGTAATCAGATTCGAACCGATGATTTCTACTTGGAAGGTAGAAGTTATACCACTTAACTATACTCGTATTATTCTATACTTTTTGTTTATTCTTTTATTCTTTCCTTTTTGAGGCTTTTTAATTATCCCTCTTTTATAATAAAAATTTATATAATTAATAATCCCTCTATTTTTTAATATGATAGGCTAAGCACAGGATATAGCATGTAAAGGCTAGAATGGCTATACAGCCTTAGCTAGCAGTGCTTAAAATGGGGGTAAGATTATTATAATCTAAAAGCAATATTTTGGGAGGCCATTAAAAACTATTGAGCATCTACCCAAGCTAAGTAATCTTGTACAGATACAGATTCTATAGCTATTGGCATGAAACCATGGTAAACTCCGCAGATTTCAGAACATTGACCATAGAATGTACCTGTTCTTTCAGCTAATAAAGAAGTTTGATTTAATCTTCCAGGTACAGTATCGATTTTAATTCCTAATGAAGGTACAGTAAATGAATGGATAACATCAGCTCCTGTAACAATTATTCTAACATGAGTATCAACAGGAACAATAACTTTGTTATCAACTTCTAATACTCTAAATTGTCCTAATTCTAAATCAGAATCTGGTATCATATAAGAATCAAATTCTATAGATTCACCACTTTCATTAACATAATCAGAATATTCATATGACCAATACCATTGGTGTCCTACTACTTTAATAGTAATTGTTGGAGAAACTACTTCATCTAATAAATAAAGTAATCTAAATGATGGAAAAGCAATAGTAATTAAGATTAATGCTGGTGTAATTGTCCAGATTAATTCAATTAAAGTACCGTGGTTAAGATATTTATGTACAATAGGAGAATTTTTAGAATTATAGTAATAAATAGTTGAACCTAAAACCCAACAAATACCTACAGCAATAACTACTAAAAAGAAGAAAATAGTATTATGTAATTCTACTATTCCTGTGAAACTCGGTGAAGCACTATCTTGAAAACCTAATTGCCATGGTTGAGGTGCATCGTTATAGATAGTATTAAAGATTGAAAAATTAGTTAACATTTTTTAAGTAAATTAAAGAATCTTAGATTTTTTTATAAAAAGATATTCTATTGATAGTATTAAAATAAAAAATTAAAAAGATTAAGGATTAATTTAGAAGGCTGGCCCTTATATGGGGATAAAATTAATTATTTTGTTAATTTGTATTTAAAGATTATTTAATTATTTTTCCTACTCTTTATTATCCAACAAGATTTGTTCTTGTTTTTAAGCCTTCTAATTTTTAGATCAACCTAAAGCTTGGAGGGCACAAAAAAGTTACAGTTTCATTATCATTCTTTAAATTGTTGGAGCCTACCGGCCATAAATTTTATCAATTTTAAACAAAGAATTAAATAATTATTTTGATCTTTAAACTGTCCTTCCTTATCAGATATGATAAAATCAGCAATAATGGCATAAATATAGGATCTTTTTCTTTATGTTCAAATAAAGTTATATTCTTGTAATTATATTTAAGGCAACTTAACTAAAACCTTTAAGACAAAAGTAATTTACTATATTACTAAACATATAAATCACCTTTTTATAGTACTATTAATATGTTTAATTCTCTCAAGAATTAAAGTAAGTATTATTTTTTAAATTTTATATAGAGAGATTCAATACTCCGCTAGGCATATTTATCATAAGCTTCAGTTAAATTTTTTAATAAATTTATTCCACCTAAAACTCTAAATATTCTAATAAAGGGATATAATTGTAGTTTAAGTAATTTTTCCCTTTTTTATATCCCCATCTCTAACTTTAACTCTAAAGACAGCTAAGGCTTTGTTCTATTAAATAATGTTAATCCTTTCATTTATTTTTTTATTAAATTAAAGAATCTTAGATTTTCTTTTCTTTTCCTCGCTTATTTTTTAATATAAAATTATTTATAAAATAATTCATTTTTGAATTAATCTAATTATAATTAATTTATAAAACTATGAGACAATACTGTAGATATATTTTGTAAATATATATAGTATCCTAAGATTGAGCTTAAACAATTCTTTTATGTAAATAAGGTAAAATTAGAATATGACCATAATTCCTAACATAGTCTTGCCTAATTATTATAAAATTAGGGTTTGCACTTGATTTGGACACCATAAAATCTAAGAAGTAAAGGAATCGAACCTTTATTTAGTAACCCTTTCTTCTTTCTTTAGCCAAACCTAAGAATGTAATTGTAAGGTAGGGATACAGATGTGGGTCTCCCTGCGCATCCTTGCTAGATCCTTTAAAGGATAACTAGGTAGCAATAATTAATGGGTTGTGATTGTTAATAAGTGTTAACATAATACCATAATTCTGCTATATTTTTAGTAATTTAGAATTATTTTGGCTGTAAGTGATTGTTACATCAGGAGCAAAGGTACTTAATATTTTAAGTGATATTATTACTATATTGTCATCGATATTTTTATATTTTATTTTGGGGGGTTTTAATTTTTATTTTTTAATGGGGATATATTTTATGACATTTAATTTTTATTTTTTATTTTTATTTTTATTTTTTATTTTTTATTTTTATTTTTATTTTTTAATGTGAGTGTGAGTGTAAATGTGAGTGTGAGTGTGAATGTGAATGTGAATGTGTACCATTATTTTTTTTTAAATTAAAAATTTAAATTAATGGTACACATTCACATTTGTATGTTTATTTTTCTTTAAAAAATAAATTCATATTCGAATTTAAATAGATATAACCTATAATTTAAATAAATTCATATTCAAATTTAAATAGATATAATCTATAATTTAAAAAACACTCATATTTCAATTTAAATAGATATAATCTATAATTAAAAAACAATTATATTCAAATTTAAATAGATATAATCTATAATTAAAAAACAATTATGTTATATTTTTAATTATAGATCTTTTATATTTTATAATCTTAATTTTCAACAATTCAATTATGAGTATAATAATAAGAAAGCAATCATTAATGAGAATAATCCTGTAGCTTCTGCTAAGGCGAATCCTAAAATTGCAAAACTGAATAATTGTCCTCTTATTTGAGGGTTTCTTGCTGTTGATGCTATTAAAGATGAAAAAATTAATCCGATTCCGGCTCCGGCTCCGATTAAACCTGAGCAAGCTAATCCTGCTCCTAAGTATTTTGCTGCTGCTAACATTTCGTTTTAAATAAGTAAGTATATAGTGTCTAAGGCTACAGAGAGATTAGTTTTTAGTAACTAATTTACTTCTTTTATTATAAAAAAGATATTACATCTTTTATATAAAAATATAAATATAATTATAAATATAATACTTGTATTAAAATTAATTTGCTTAAGCATCTTATGAATATATTAGTTTCGCATTAACATAGAAGTATCATTAATTTAGTATAGGTCAAGCAGGAACATAATATTAAAAAATATACAGTAAAACAATTCTATAAATAGAATAAACTGTAAAACAGCAAGGCTAGTAGCAGGCCACTAAAAATATATGTAATAAATAATAAAAATTAAATCTAAAATTTATTATTTTTACTCTATACAATAAGTAAATTACTATAAAGATAAGGGATAATTTTTTAATAAAAATATATTACTTATATATAAAATTATAATTACCATAATTTAGGTAATAAACAGGGTATATAACTTATATTATTGTAATATTATTAGAAGATATATCTTTAAAACGATTTAAGTTTAGTCCTTTTGTATTTAAATAATATAGTTTATATTAGTAAAAGACTTTATATTATAATACTAAGTATTAACATATATATAAAAATACTATTGTTAAATTATCTAAAAATAATAACAATAAAGGCTGATTTTCTAAAAATTATTAAGCCGGGTATAGGATTCTATTCTCTGAATTTTAATTATTTAAACAAACGTTTACTGTTACCAATCCTTGCATGCTTTAGCAATTACACTGCCTTGTATCCGAAAGGTAGCTAGGGACCTACTAATTGTAATTGAGGAACAGGATACTATACTTTAATTAAATATAAGCATAAATTAGTGGCCAAAACAATAAAGTGTTAGATAATTATATTTTTATATTTTATATATAATTTAATTAAAATTTACTATTTGTTTTCTATAGTTTTACCATAAATTAATTTATTTTTATTTAAATTTACCTAAATTAACCTTGGACCTTTCTTAAGTAAAGTTAATATAATAAAAATATCCTTTAAATACAGAATTAGAACTCTAATATAATATTATTAAAAAATTTGGGTAAAATCAGAGAATTGAACTCTGAACATCGTCGCCACAAGACGTCATTTTACCTTTAAACTAATCTTACCTCTTTTACATGATTATTTATATTTTTTAACTTATTTATTAGAAATTAATTATTATCTTAGGTCTATCGTAGGTTAGGCCACTATTAGAATTAAATTTAATACTATAAATATATTCATATTCTTATTTATATGTGAATACTATATATCAGATTTGAACTGCAATTAAACTCAAGTCTGGCTGAACGAGTGTTTGACCAGATAAATTATCATTATAACTTTTTTATAATTATATTTATAAATAAGCTATCCACCCTATTGCTCCCTCCTTTTTTAGTTGCCTATACTAGCTGTATTTAGATGCTCTAAAGAAAGACAGCAGGGAAAGGAAGCACAGGAGGTTAGAAAATTAAAGGGGGGATAAATTTAGATAAGATCTATGTGCACCTCCGCAGGAGCCTAAAGATAATATTTATTACTTTCTATATAATATAAAATTGAATACTAGAAAGAAGGTATTCAAATAAAGAGTTGCTGCTATCCTATTGCAGGATATTATTAAAAATAGAATTATTAATTAATATTAATTAGTATTTTTAATCTGTGTAGATAATACTATAATTAATGAAGCAAAATAAATAATAATTAATCTAATTTCACTTAGTAAAGAAGTATCTATTAAAACAGGAGCAAAAACTAAGAATAATAAAGCTAATAAACCTAATGTAATATAAAGAGCGTAAGTAGTAATTACTCCACTATCTAATTTAGAAATATTATTACCAGTATTAGTGAAAATATTAGATAATCCATGAGGACCTAATAATTCAATAACTCCTCTATCAATAACTTTAGATATAGTATAACCTAATTGTAAACCTACAGATGTTATATAATTATTATATACTACATCAAATAAGTATTTACCATTTAAGAAAGTATAAATTTTTCTACCTAAAGAAGTTTCAGTTAAATCAATAATAAAACTTGTACCTTTATGATATAATAATATAGCTAATAAGGCACCAAATAAAGATAATATAGATGGTAATAATTTAATTAAAATAGGTAAACTAAATTCTGCTTCAATTATAGAAATATTATTAGGATGTATAAATAAAGAATTAGCAAAGAAATCAGAACCTACACCTACAAATAAATCAGAGAAAACAAAACCAAAGAAGATACTAAATAAAGCTAACACAAATAGAGGTACAATTACAGCTAAATTAGCTTCATGTGAATTTAAATAAGAATTTTTAGGTCCATTAGGAACAGTTAAGAAAACTAATGAAATAAGTCTAAATGAATAGAATGCAGTTATACCTGCAGTTAAACTTCCTAAAATATAAGCATAAGTACCACTGAAACTATATTGTCCGTAAGCTAATTCTATAATTAAATCTTTACTATAGAATCCAGTTAACCAAGGAGTAGCTAATAAAGATAATGATCCTACTAACATTGCTGTATAAGTGAAAGGTAAAAAATTTATTAATCCTCCTAATCTTCTTACATCTTGTTGATCTGAAAAACTATGTATTACTGCTCCAGCTCCTAAGAATAATAATGCTTTAAAGAAGGCATGATTTATTACATGCATTAATGCTACATTATATTGACTGATTCCTACTGCCATTACCATATATCCTAATTGACTTATTGTTGAAAAAGCAATAATTCTTTTTAAATCATTTTGAACTAAACCACAAGTAGCTGCAAAGAAAGCAGTAGAAGCACCAACTAAAGTAATAACTAATAAAGCAGTGGAACTATATTCTAATAAAGGAGAAGATCTTACTAATAAATATAATCCTGCTGTAACTAGTGTAGCTGCATGAATTAAAGCTGATACTGGTGTAGGACCTTCCATACTTCCAGGTAACCAACTATGTAAAGGAATTTGAGCAGATTTAGCCATAGCTCCCATTAATAATAATAAACCTATTATTGTTATTCCAGTTTCATTCATCAAAGGTACTAAACTAAATACTGTAGAAAAATCTAATGATCCAAATAATGCAAAGATTGCAAAGAATCCTATACTTAATCCCATATCACCTACTCTATTCATTGTGAATGCTAATATTGCTGCTTTATTAGCTTGAATTCTTGTGAACCAGAAGTTAATTAATAAATAAGAAACTACTCCAATACCTTCCCAACCAATAAACATTACAAAGAAATTAGCACCTGAAACTAATACTAACATAAAGAAAGTGAATAATGATAAATAAGAGAAAAATCTTTGATTATGAGGATCTTCAGCCATATAATCTGTAGAGAATATATGAATTAAAGATGAAATATATAAAACTGGAATTAACATAGAAACAGTTAATTGATCAAAGAGGAATTCCCAAGAAATAGACATAAATTCTGAATCGATCCAACTAGTTAAATTTATAGAAACTGGTGAACCACAGAAACCTACTTCATAGAAAGCTATTGAAGCTAAAATTGATGATAAAATTAAGCAAGTACAAGTAATAATATGTGCTCCTGTTACACCTATTTTTCTACCCATAAATCCTGATACAAAAGAACCTAATAAAGGTAAAACTAAAATTGATAAATACATTATGTTCTTAATGAAATATTTCCTCTTAATCTATAATATGCTACAAGAATACTTAAACCTACTACTGATTCAGCACCTGCTATTGAAATTATAAAGATACTAAAAGTTTGTCCTATTCCATCATCAAAATTAAAACTAGAAATTAATATTAATAATGTTACAGATAATAACATTAATTCTATCGCAATAATCATTAAAATTATATTTTTTCTATTTAATATAAATCCTAATATACCTACTAAAAATAAAAGTAATGATAGATTCATGGTTTGTATTGTATTAATCCTTTAGGATACATTGAATATTATGATTTTTATTTTTTAATTATTTTTTTCCTTGATCCTTTGCTTGAGTGTCCCTCCTTTCGTGGGTGGGGTAAAATTAAGCTGCTATGCAAGACTGATAATTAATAGTTTTCTAGACCGATACAGATATTTTTTTATATTTGCAATGTATAATTGTAATTTTTTTTACAAGAAATTTTATAGCCTTATTTTTCCACCCTCTAAGGGATATATGTAAATATAAAATTTTATTTTTTAGAATAAGGCAAGAGAATGAATTAGTTACCTCCCCAGTAGTAAACTGCAATAAATAAGAATAACCAAACTACATCCACAAAGTGCCAATATAAGATACCAGATTCATGTCCGATATGATGAGTATCAGTTAAATGATAATTTAATATTCTTATGAAACCTACAGTAATAAAGATAGTTCCAACAATAACATGTAATCCATGTAATCCTGTTGATGCAAAGAATACTGTACCAAATACTGAATCAGCTATAGTAAATCCTGCTTCACAATATTCAATATATTGTAATACAGTGAATATTACAGCTAAGATTATAGTAATTAGAGTTCCAAAGATAGCACCTTTTCTATCTCCAGCAATTAAAGCATGGTGACCATAAGTAACAAAAGCTCCAGATGATAATAATAAGAATGTATTTAATAATGGTATACTAAATGGATCTAAAGGTGTTATCCCTAAAGGTGGCCACACTCCTCCTATTTCAATAGCTGGTGATAAACTAGAATGGAAGAAAGCCCAGAATACACTGAAGAAAGCAAATACTTCACTAATAATAAATAGAACTAATCCAATTATTAATCCTTTTTGTACTTGTTTTGTATGGTGTCCTTCATATGTTCCTTCTGTTATTACATCTCTAAACCATAATCCCATCCCTGAGGCTGTTAAAATTAATCCTAAAGTTAATAATAATCCTCCATTAGGATATCCTTGTAAGTACATCACTGCTCCTGTAGTTAAACTTAATAATGAGAAACTTACTAAGATGGGCCATGGAGAATTTTCTACTAAATGAAATGGATGATATTGAAATTTATTTAATTGTATATTATTCATTATTTGAAATTAAATTTGTATACACCTATGCTTCGACTTAATTATTAAATTAAAATAAATTACATTTATTAAATAATTATAATATAAAATTATAGTCGAGAATAAACTAGTCGATTGTTTATTATAGGTTGCTTATAGAGTTATATT
>Ga0307510_10000107_pt1 | contig 65945 bp, 39 predicted proteins | sample 12_EM_MG_FD_207224 | JGI IMG/M metagenome (GOLD analysis project Ga0307510, IMG submission 207224) | Populus trichocarpa ectomycorrhiza microbial communities from riparian zone in the Pacific Northwest, United States - 12_EM | ecosystem: Host-associated > Plants > Roots > Unclassified | place... | reverse complement strand
TTTTAGTTCAAGCGGTAAACTGCCATCGGTGGCCATCTGATTGAGTAAAAATATATTTTTAAAACGGCCGATACACGTATCCATCAGGGCAATATTATGAGTAAACCGTGCAAAACAGGCAACCTGCATAGCCCAGCAAATGCCATGATTGTTTTTTGTCGCCTTTTCTTCCAGTCCATTTTTGCTGGTGTTTAGCCAAACCAGGTATTGTGCAAACCAGTTGCGTACACCGTTAGCCAATGTTTTATCCATTACCTGGTCACCTTCAATCGCCATTAAACCCTGCACCACCTCCATTAGTTGAATGGTGTCAATAATGCCTATGCCTCTGCCGGTAGTAATACCTTTTAATGCCTGCGCATATTGTAGGTTAGGGTTCATTAAAGTTTCAGGGCTGATGAACCAGGCCCGAAGATGTTCCATAGCCTGTTTAACATATCTGGGATCATGCGTAAGTTTATATGCCGAAGCTAATGCACCTATGATCCGGCTAAAACGGATCATGGCTAAACGGTGTGCTACAAAATTATCGGGATTGGTGAGACCGTCTTTTTGTATGTAGGGACCAGCCGGGTTTTTAGGGTCAGGCCACCAATAGTCACCTTCCGAATAAAAGTCGTGCTTACCACCGGCGCTCCGGCTACAGATTTGCGCCGTAATGGTCACCGGCTCCTGCTGCATAGCCCAGGCCGCTTCATCCATTATGCTTTTGCGCAGCACTGTTGTTATTTCCTTTTTAAAGTCAGCTTTACCTGTTTGCCCGAAGCTGTTAATGCAGGTAATAGCAATAAACATTAGCAGCAAGCAACTAAAAAATCTTTTCACAATCACTGTCTCCTATATTGTCTTAATAGTATTATCGATGAAACTCACAGTGGCACTACAGTATAGCTTTTCCCCTTTTCAGTCGCAAAATCAATAGTATATTCTTTTTTCACAGATAAGTCAGCCAGTTTTACGTTTTCCTTTTTCTGATAAGCTGGTTTGGGTTCATTGTTATTTAAAGGATTAGGATTAACTCCTGCAGCAGGTTTAAAGGTTGCTCCCAAAACTTTAATCGGAACAGGACTGCTTATTCTGCAATTTCCGCCAATATTTGATAAAATAGCTGCCCTGGTAAGTGTACCATTTTTCCAACTGATGGCAACCTCAAAATTACCTCGTGCTTTAATACCACTTATATTTCCGGATGGCCAGGCATCAGGCAGGGCTGGTAATAAATCAATATAACCAGCGTGGCTTTGTAGCAACATTTCGGTCATTCCGGCAGTACCACCAAAATTGCCATCGATCTGGAACGGCGGGTGCGCGTCAAATAAATTAGGATACGTCCCGCCGCCACTCATCCTCTCTTTTTTTTGTAACGGGTCGATATAATTAAATGCGGTTGCCAATATTTTATAAGCATGGTTACCATCGTGCAAACGCGCCCACCAGTTTACCTTCCAGGCCATTGACCAGCCTGTACTTATATCGCCCCGAAAGATCATCGATTGTTTTGCTGCTGCAGCCAGTTCAGGCGTATTATCAACAGTTACGAACTTACCGGGATACAGGCCAAATAATTGTGAAATATGTCTGTGGGTATCTTTCGGATCGTCCCAATCCTTAAACCATTCCTGCAATTGCCCATACTGTCCTATATGTAAAGGATACAGGTTACTTTCAGCCTTTTTTAACCTGGCAACAAATTCCTGGTCAGTACCTAATAATTGCGCCGATGCGATGCAGTTATTAAATAACTCGCGAATAATAGACATGTCCATGGTAGTAGCCATGCTGATCTCATATTCTTTGCCATCTTTTTTAACCGAGTTTTCGGGCGAGGTGCCGGGATTTGTAACGAGGTATCCTGTTTCAGGATCTTTAATTAACCAATTGAGCATAAAAAGTGCTGCACCTTTCATTAAAGGGTACCCGGTTTGCCTTAAAAATACCTTATCACCGGTAAACAAATAATGGTCAAATAAATGCGTACTTAACCATGCTCCTCCCATAGGCCATGCCGAATACCTGGTGCTTGCTTTCGGGTCCTGGTCATAATTGCCTACGGTAGAAGTTTTAGCCCATATATCAGAGTTATGGTGTTCAACCCAACCCTGGTTAATATTGTAATTTATTTTAGCGGTTTTGGCCCCGTTAACCGAAAGCTCTTTAATAAAATCCAACAATGGCTGATGGCATTCAGAAAGGCTTGTATTTTCTGCCAACCAGTAGTTCATCTCGGTATTAATATTGGTGGTATAATTACTGCCCCAAGGGGGCTGTACGGCATCATTCCAGATACCCTGCAGATTTGCGGGCGGCGTGCCGGGCCTGGAACTGGAGATAAGCAAATAACGCCCGTACTGATAGTAAAGCGTCTGCAGTTGCTTGTCGGGGTTAGCACTATCGAACCTCCGTAAACGTTCATCAGTTGGCTGCTTCAGCAGCAGGGTATCGGCCGATAAATTAAATACTACCCGTTTAAATAACTTTTGATAGTCGTTGACGTGGGCTGATCTGAGCTTTTCATAGCTTAAACTTGTTGCCCTGTCCAAATTTGCATCTGCCCTGACCGACGGATTTTTACCCTGTAAACCGGGAGATTTGTCGAAACCATTAAAGCTGGTGGCTTCGGTTAAATACAAAATCACTTCATCGGCGCCTGATATTTCCAGAGTATTACCGTCAGCTTTAACATTACCCCCGGTGTTTTTAACTTTAAGGTCGATCTGAAAGTTCATCCCTTCTCCGTTTGGCCCGTCATATTCAACTTGTTTTGGTTCATATTCACGGTTGGCGACATACTTAGGAGCTTTCCCTTTTAATATTAAGTGATCATTACTCTTAGCAGTTACATTAAAATGCAGTTTGCTCGATAAGGCTGCAATAAAGCTGACAGCATTTTTGTGATCGGCCCTGATCCTGATGATCATTACCTGCGCCGGGTAGCTGATAAAAGCATCCCTGGTATAATTAACGTTACCAATTTTATACTTTACAGTAGCTATGGCATTGTTAAGATCCAGGTCACGGTAGTAATCAGTTGCTATGGTATCCTTTTGTTTAAAATCAAGCGCCAGATCACCTAATGGTAAATAACGCGCTGAATAGGTACCTTGCAGCCCTTTTTTCCAAAACGCAGCGGCTTTATCAAGATCGCCATCAAATATGGCCTTCCTGACCTGAGGCAGGTATTCGGGGCCTTTGCTATTATTACCACCATCGGGATAACCTGACCATAATGTATGGTCATTTAACTGGAACCGCTCTTTGCCAATCCCGCCAAAAACCATGGCCCCTGTGGTGCCATTACCTAAAGGCAGGGCTTGTTCCCAAGCTGTTGCGGGTGTATTGTACCATAATTTTAAATTCGAGTCATAGCTTTTGGTTTGGCCAAAAGCGGCTGAACTGCATATAAAAAAAACGGCAATTATGTTTCTGTGCGTTTTCATTTTTCTAAAGGTTTATAAATGCACCCGGTAAACCAGTCGAGTTGACCCCTACAACGCTGTTGCCATTGTTAGTTTTGAAACGGATAATTGCCCTGCCATTGTATGCCTGCAATTTGCGCGAACCGGTTGAAGTACCCATGTCATCGATCAGCGTCCCATTCCCTGCAAGTGAGAATTCTACGTAGTTTTTTGCATCAAGACATTGAATGTTATTTTTATCGAGCAGTTTAACCTGTACAGTTGCAATACCATTGTCTTCTGCTATTTTTTCAATGACTAATTTTGCAGGGCTACTCCATTTATCCGTTTGATAAACCTGGTCTATTTCGTCGGTCACTGTCTCTGCCCCTTTTTTGGCTATAACTTTGATATGATTATTACCCTTTTTGAAAACCACCATCCAATGCAGGCCAGCAGCGGGGAAATCCTGGCTATCGCGTTTTTTAATTCCGCAGCTTTTACCGTTCAGGAATAATTCAGCCTCAGTGCAATTGGAGTAAACCTTTATCATTTTCTGCTCTCCTTCATCACCCCATCTCACGGGCCAGGTGTGCCCATAAATATGCGCCATAAGCTTGTCGGTCCAATAAGACTGGAACACATAATATGATTCCTTTTTGGTAAGATCGCGCTCCACAACGCCTTTCTGATTAACGTATGGAATGGGATTATCGGGCCTTATTGGCGTAGCAAAGTCTTTAAATGTCCAGAATGCCGTTCCGGTAAGCCAGGGCATTGTTTGCTGCTCTTTTAGCGTCCAGTCAAACAGGTCGCAAATATAACTTTCGCTCCAATCGCCATCCTTAGAAACATTCTGTCCTTTGCTGCGCAAGTTAGCGTCGCCAAGACGTTCGTCGCTCGTTTTACTGGATGGTACTTTGCTTATGAAGCTATAGGAGTCTTCTGAATGCCGGAGTGTATAGTTATCGCCTCCCCACTCGACGTGCAAAAAATGTTTAACCGTTTTAAATTCCGTTTCCGTCGCAGTTTTATAATCCAGGTAAACACCACGGTACCAACCGGCCCATATTGATGGCGAGTACACATCAGGGATGTCTTTGCAAAAATCACATCTGCGGATGGCCGTTTTACGGGAAGGATCGAGAAGATGGGCGCGGTCATTCTGTTCCTGCATAAAAGCCCGGATTTTTTGTTTGTCAAATTCAGGGAAATCACCCGCCCAGTCATTCTCATTACCCAGGCCCCAAATGATTACCGATGGGTGATTATAATGCTGCTCTATCATATTGGTAAGCATACTACGGGCCTCATTCTTATATTCATCATTACCCAAACCTCCACGACACCATGGCTCTTCTTCCCAAACCAAAATACCCAGGCTATCGCACAGATTCAAAACAATATCCGACTGCTGATAATGTCCCAGGCGGATGAAATTGGCACCCATATCCCTAATCATCTGCATTTCCTTACACATCTCATCTTCAGTAATAGCGGCAGCAACTCCGGCCCCATCCTCATGAAGGTGGGTCCCGTTTAGTAACAAACGTTTACCGTTAAGCAAAAAAGGCCCATGATCTGTAAATTCAAAATTCCGGAACCCCACCTTTTCTATTTTTTTAAACGTTCCATATTTACTATTAAGAGTAACTTCAACAGTATATAACTGCGGATGTGATGGTGACCATAAAATAGGCTTTTTTATACTAAACGAATTAAGGTGAACATCATCATTTAATTTAGTAAGATTCGTTGGGCTGCTGTTGATGACTTTCCCATCAGGGCCGGTAACTTTAATAGATACATTGGCCTTTGTATTGGCTTCAGGATAATAGAAACGCGCTTTGATATCCAATTTACCCTGCTTGCCCTCTTTATCAACCTGTGCAGACGCGAAAACCTTATCAATTGACAAAGCGGGAACATATGCGAGGTTTAAATAGCGGTAAATTCCCCCATAAATACAAAAATCGGACATACGCGATGGAATGCTTTCCAGATCGCGAGTATTATCGCAGCGGATCACCACCGGTATCTTACCTCCGAACTGCTTTTTAAATACGTCAGTCTTTTTAAAATCTTCAACAGCTTTCGTTATATCAACAGACCATTCGTCATAGCCCCCCTGGTGCGAGCCTACTTTTGTTGTATATATATAAACATCTGTTTTTTGTCCGGCACCTTCAAAATGAAATATTGTACGGCCATTATTGTAAGGGTTTTTAATATCCAGCAGCCTACGGTACCAGCCTGCTCCCTGGTAATAATTACCATCGGGATCAACCGCATCACGTTTGTTAAAGCAATGCGGCAATGTTACTTGTTTCCAAAGCGGAAAACTTTCAGGATTGCCCGGCGTTACCGGCCTCACAGCCTCCCATATTCCACCTAAATCCTGCTTTAGAAATTCCCAATTGCTGTTTAAACGAGTTATTTGCTGAGCCGATGTTTGGTAACTATATATAAAAGCGAGTATTACTATTACGAATTTTATTGTCTTCATGTAAGGTAAATTGACTGACCATTAATATGATTTAAGCAGCATAATTAAACTAAGCCTTTTGATAGCCGCTAATATTAAACTAAGGTAATTTTCAAATCTACGAGGGGAAAAGGGTCGCTCTTTATTTGAGCAAGCCTTTTCCTCTCGTAGCAATAACAAGTATAGGTTGATTGTATGTGTTACAAATTAGGGTTAACATCCTGTTCCGACTGCGGGATCGGGAATAGTAAATGACTATCATCTACTGTAACACCTACAGTAGCCATAGCCGGCTTCAACTTTCCTAAACGTAAAAGATCCCATCTGCGCTGACCTTCCCCGCAAAGTTCCCGGGCGCGTTCGTTCAGCAAAGTGTCCACGAAAGCGTCGGAAGTAGGTGTATTAACGAGATTCAGTTGATCTGAGACTAATGTAAGCCCGGCACGCGCCCTCACAATATTTAACCCGTTAAACTTATTGGGGTCACCCGGATTGATATTGTTCATTGCCTCTGATTGCAGCAAGTAAACTTCGGCCAGGCGCAATACGAACCAGTCGGTTCTGGAATTATTATCTTTTTTCCACTGGCTATCCCTGAATTTGTAGATAAAGGGAGGTACTGTATTGACTACCCCTTTACTATCAACAGCCTGGTTAGATACACTATAGGCTTGACGCACATCCCTGTTGCCAGCCGGGAAGCCATTAGTGAAAAAGCTGTTTTGAACAAGAAATGAGCCGTATCCCCCTAAAATGGTTGGATAAAACATGCGCAGGGTAATATTACCTATGTTGGGTGTTGCGCCAAAACGCACTGCAAAAATTACTTCTTTATTATACTTATTATCCGAGCTGAATATATCGGCGTAGTTAGTAAGCAAGCTATAAGACCCGGCATCATTTATTACCTTATTACATTCTGTAAGCGCATCCTGGCTGTCAGTAGCTACTGCGGCAGTTGATTTGGCGCGTGTTAAATATACTTTGGCCAATAAAGCAGATGCAGCACCCGAGGAGACCCGCCCCTTATCAGACGCAGCAATGTTTTTTTCGGCGTAACAGTTCGCCTCTGCATATTGAAGATCAGTAATGATTTGACTATAGATAGCTGCAAGGGAAGCTTTTTTGGGATAAAGATCAGGGTCTGTGGCGCTTACCGGTGCAAGTATAAGTGGCACTTCTCCATATGCAGTTACTAAATTAAAGTAACCCAGGGCACGTAAAAAACTAGCATTGCCAATGATGTTAGCTTTGCTGGTTGCGTCCATTGAAATAGGCGGCACATATTTAATTACATCATTAGCATTCTTGATCATTTTATAATTACTCACATACCAGTTGGTAATCTCGCCGTTCACAGCTGTAAATGTATGGCTGGTCAGTGAGTTCCTGTCAGTATTGCTACCGGCGGGCGCATATATCAGGTCAGAAGCATTGTCAGATACCACATACACGGTACGCTGATAAAAAGCCTGGGCTTGCATTACACTAAAAACCCCATTTAACGCCGCATTTGCATCCTGTTCGTTTTTGTAAAAATTCGTTGGTGTTAAAAAGCTATAGGGCTTTTCGGTAAGGAATTTCTTACACGAAGTAAAGCTGAATATGGCTATAGTAATAACTATTAAAATCCTTGTTTTCATAATATTATATTGTTGAATATAAAACCCTGTTTAAAATCCTGCTTTTACGCCCAGCAAAAAAGTTCTTGACGGCGGATATGAATTAATATCAGCCCCGATATTTAAGTTCTGGCTTCCGGGATTTAAATTCTGCGTACCCGCGTTAAGGTTCTGGGTGCCAAAAGTGTTTACTTCCGGGTTGTAACCTGTATATTTTGTAAATGTGTACAGGTTTTGAACGGTAAAGAATACTGATGCACTTTTAAATACTCTTGATGTTTGCGGAACAGGTATTTTGTAGGCCAGTGATACCGTCTGTATTCGTAAATAGCTTCCGTCTTCCAAATAATTATCCACTACACCAACACTGCGTTCTGTTGAGCTAAAAACCCTTGGAATAGTGTTGCTGGTTCCGGGGCCGTTCCAGGCACCAAGCATTGACGTAAATTCATTAGCAGTAGTCCCCCCGGTGTGGGCGTATTTGGTAACATTAAGAATTTTATTGCCCTGCACTCCCTGGGCAAAAATTGTAAGGTCGAAATTTTTGTATGAAAAGGTGTTGTTTATACTGAAAATATATTTTGGAGCAGCCTGTCCAATAATTTCTCTGTCATTTCCATTAATAACCCCATTACCGTCAAGATCACGGATAATGGCATCTCCCGGTACCACACCAGTTCTGCCTGCGGCTGCAATTTGTTGTTGTGTTTGCCACACGCCATCGAAATGATAGCCGTAAAAAGAGCCTATAGGTTGCCCGACGCGTAAAATAGACGGCGCCAGGCCATTGGTTACAATGTATGGACCGGTACTGCCAACTAATATATTGTTGGTACCTTTCATATCCAATACTTTATTGCTATTGGTAGAAAAGCTAAGGGTTGAAGTCCAGTTGAAATCTTTCGCCTCAATATTTCTTGAGGTCAGTGAAAACTCAAAGCCCTGGTTTTCAACCTTACCTGCGTTAAGCAGGATACTCGAAAAACCAGATGATTGAGGTATGGAAACATTAAGCAGGAGATTGGTAGTTATTTTGTGATAATAATCGGCAGTTATCGAAATCCGGTTATGAAACAAACCCAGATCGGCGCCTACATCAAACGATGCTGTAGACTCCCATCCTAAACTGGGGTTCGCAATGTTGTTTGGTGATACACCTACTACACGCGACGTGTTGGTACCCAAAGTATAACCGTTAATGGCATATTGAGATAATGATTGGTATGAACCAATTTCCTGGTTGCCCGTAACGCCATAACTTGCCCTGATCTTCAGATCGGATATTTGTTCAATATTTTTAATAAACTTTTCTTCAGATGCTCTCCAGGCAACTGCTCCTGACGGGAAATAGCCCCATTTATTGGTTAACCCAAAGCGGGAAGACCCATCAGCACGCATGGTAAACGTGAACAGATACTTGTTCATTAACCGGTAATTGACCCTGCCAAAATATGAAGCGATAGAATTTTGATAGGTATTTGACAGAGGGGTTAAGATATTCGCACCTATGGCAAGATTATCTGTCCCTAAGTTATCTGTAAAAAAGTTTTGTGCGCCGGCGCTGTAAGCGCTTGTTTTAAATTGCTGTAAAGAAAATCCCACCACAGCATCTATTGCATGTATATTGTTAAATTCTTTATTAAATGATAATGTATTTTCATTTAACCAGCTATAGCTTGTAGATGTTGATGAATAAGCAGCCCCACCGGTAGCCTGTCCGATATAAATTGTTGAAGGCAGGTAGCTTTTCTCAATAGCATCGCCGTAGTCAATCCCGAAGCTGCTTTTAAATTTGAAGCCCTTAATAAATTCATATTCACCAAATGCATTAATAAGTGCGCGCGAATTTGTAATGTTATCACTGCCATCAGCCACGGCTGCCACCGGGTTACCATAAGTGCCAACATATGGGAGAGGGCCGTTTTGAAATGTATATGTCCCGGTAGTATCCCGCAAAGGCACTATCGGACTCATACTAAGGGCTACCCCTGCAGAACCGTAACCCACACCTGTTATTGTCGGATCGACTGCCTGCTTGCTGTATGATAATTGCGAAGAAAAGCCCATTTTGATCTTGTTACCTATATTCCTGTCCAGGTTTAAGCGAACCAACTCGCGCCTGAAGCCTGTATTCAGCATGATACCGTCCTGGTCAAAATGATTCAAGCTAAGATAATAGCGGGCTTTTTGAGTTCCGCCGTTAAAGCTAAGCTGGTAATTTTGGATAGGAGCCACACGATAAAGAGCATCTTGCCAATCGGTTCCGGTACCTAATGAATTAATCTGTGCCTGTGTGTAGGGTAAGGCTACGGCAGTATTAGGATTAGCCGCATTAGCTTGGGTGAAATAGTCGTCCAGATACTGGGCAAACTGCGAGGCATTCATGAGACTTAGTTTTTTGGCCATGGTCTGTACACCGGTATAAGCATCAAAATTTATGGCGTCCTGCCCTGCTTTCCCCTTTTTGGTGGTGATAAGTATAACTCCATTAGCTCCCCGGCTACCATAAATTGCAGTTGCTGAAGCATCTTTTAAAACTTCGATAGATTGTATGTCGCTAGGGTTTATAGAGCTTAGATTCCCAACGCCTGCAAAGCCATCAACAACATACAAAGGTTCATTACCAGAGTTGATCGAATTAGTACCTCTTATGCGAATAGATGTTGGACTGCCGGGTTGCCCGTCTGATTGGGTAAACTGTAAGCCACTAACTCTTCCCTGTAACATTTGGTCAGCTCCAAGTACGGGGGTTTTATCCAGCTCTTTCCCGCTTATAGATGCGATTGAACCCGTGAGGTCGCTTTTGCGCTGGGTTCCATAGCCAACTACAACCACTTCGTTCAGCTTCTGGCTTGCCTCATCTACTTTTAATGTTACATCAATTTGTGTCTTAGTACCAACTTCAACAGACTGGGAAAGAAAACCAATATAAGAGAATACTAAAGTGGCGCCCTCCGGTATAGATATCTGGTATTCACCAGAGCCATTAGTTACCGTGCCTGAACTTGTACCAAGCACCTTTACACTTACACCAGGTAAAGGCTGGCCTTTATCGTCAACCACCGTACCTTTGACCGCGATATTCTTAATTACTGAACCCTTAAGGGCTATCATTACCAAACCTGCCTCAGATACCTGGTAATCAAGGCCGGTATTTTCAAGCATTTTGTTCAGTATATCTAATAAAGGTTCATCCTTAGCGGTGAGGGTGATTTTTGTATTTTGCGGCAAAAGTTGTTCGCTATATAAAAAGCGTGTTTTTCCTTTTTGCTCGAGTAAATAAATCGCTTTTTTAAGAGTAACATCTTTCAGATCGAGACTCACCTTTACATTTTGCGAATAACTGTTTGCGGATACCTCAAGGCAAAACAGAAAGCTTAAAACAAAAGTCCAGTTAAACATCAATAAAAACTTTCGGTAATGGGGTGCAGAAAATACTTTATCATGAAGTATTTTTTTTTTCATAATTTTACAGTGTTTGTAATTAAAAAATCTGTTAGCTAAGCAACATTGTTGCTGGTTTAATGGATTGAAATACAGCGGGGAATATTCCAGTATTTCCCGTTTTTTTTGCAATCTCTTTTCTTAGTTAATGGTTACTACTTCATTGGCAGTTATATTAAATTTAAAAGGTCTGATTATTTGCATTTCGTTTAATGCCTGAGTTATGGTTTCATTTTCAAAAATTCCGGTAAACCGGTAATCCTCTACGGCTTGGTTGTTAATTTTGATGGTTACATTATACCATTTTTCCAGTTTGGGGACTAATTCTTTAAAAGACTCGTTCTTGAAAACCAGCTTGTTTTGCACCCATGAAGTTTCTTCAAAATAATCCTCGTTTGATATTTCAACAGGTTCTATATTTTCAATAACAAGCTTATTATGGATTTTTGGGTCACTACTTTTATCCAAAGGTCTGTTCGAAACGCTTTCATTTAATGCAAGTTTTTCCTTTGGCCGCAGTAATATCCGTTGCTGCGGATCATTGTTAAGCGATAGTTCTATTATCCCCCTGATAAGCGTTGTCTCAGTAACATGCTCGCCCGGGTATGCCTTGACATTAAAAGCAGTGCCTAAAACTTTGATCGTTACTTTTTGAGTATGTATAATAAAAGGGTGTTTTTTGTCTTTGGCCACATCAAAAAAAGCTTCCCCGTAAAGACTTACCTCCCGATGCTCTTTATGGAGCATTGCATCATCGTACTGTAGTTTGCTGTTGGTGTTGAGCCAAACACTCGTACCATCCGGAAGAATTACCTGCTTACGTATTCGTTTACCACATACTATTTCTGTAGTGGGTGCATATGAAACATTATTCTTGTGGTAAAAAAAGTAGAAAACAAAACTGCCTGCTACTAAAAAGGAGGCGGCTACCAGCCAGTGTTTAACATAACTTTTGGAAGAAATGGATTCCTGGTTCTTATAATCATCAAACTCATAGCCATATTTTTGTTCATGCTGCTCAAATGCTTGTTCTATGTCAATTTCTTCAGGAAGCTCATTCTTAAAGGTGATTTGCTTTAACGTTTCTTCGTAATATAAAGCTTCAGGATAAAGTGCCAGCAACCCTTCCAATTCATGGAGTTCATCTGGAGTTGCCTCACCAGCCAATTTTCTTGTCAGCAATTGTATAATCCGTCTCTGCTCCATCACGGGGAGATGTATAATTGGTTTAAACAGAAGACAATAAAATCGGAAATTCTCCCTAAAAGAAATTAATATTTTTTTACGGGGCTCAAATTAAACTCTTTCCTGATAGCGACAGACAGACGCTTATTTGCTATAACAAGCTGAGAGTCAACTGTTTTTGTAGATATATCCAGAATTTCGGAAACTTCCTTGTAACTCAATCCATCTTCTTTAACCAGCCTGAAAATGATTTTACATTGCGCTGGTAATCCGTTGATAGCATCATCGAGGCTTTTCCTTAGTTCATCATTAATCAATATCCATTCAGGCGTTGAATTATTAATACGTAAATTGATGGAAACATCATCAAGAGAAACTATTCTGCCGCCAGAGTTTTTCTTTAAAATATTGAGGGAAAGATTTTTGGCTATTACAAAAGCATACACTCTGATATTGCTAATGGAAGCAATAGTTTTTCGTTTGCGCCATATCGTAATCATTACATCGGAGGCAACTTCTTCAGCCTGTTCGGGCGACTTTAAAAGACTATAGGAAAAACGTTTTATTGATGGAAAAAGTAACCCAAATAACTTTTTGTAAGCGATATAACTGTCGTTAATAGCTATAGCATTCACAATATCTGTTAAGTCAGATAAATTTTCGTTCATCGGGGCATTCTAAATTAAATAGGTCTATATAAGGCACCAGAGTGATTGCCTGTTGATACAAATAAAAATAAAATAATTGTATTAAGCTAATGGTCCCGGAACAGGCATTTTTACAGAAACTACTATTGTTCAGAAATGCCAAATAATGAAAAATCCCGAAAATGCGCAATACGGCTATAAAGTTGCCGGTTATATAATGACTATTCCAAAAATATAGCGGACCTGGCTTTGCAAAAAATGAGAAATATGCCAATTGAAGTGAATAATTAGCCAATCCATTTATATGCAGGCATCAACACAGGGATCAGCAAAAAATGTATCGTCGAAAACGTTTTCGCAAATAATTACAGCTCAATGTAGTACTAAATGTCGCTACGTGTGTATTACTTATCACAGTTGCACAAAAGCTTGTAACCAACACCATTATAAACAAACCAAAGCAATTAATATCCTTTGCTTAAAACAAACATTATGAGAAAACCTTTAATGGCTTTTTTGCTATTCATCTTATTTATACACGCTGCTTTTGCTCAGAAAGAGCTTACCCGTGATGAACGCATGAAATGGTGGCGCGAGGCTCGTTTTGGGATGTTCATCCATTGGGGCGACTATGCCGTATTGGGAGGAATGTATAAAGGCTATGAGGTAGGTCATGGCGGGGAGTGGATAATGAACCGGGCTAAAATTCAGGTAGCCGAATATCAGCAGTACGCAAAAAAATTCAATCCGGTAAAATTTGATGCGGATGGCTGGGTTAAACTGGCTAAGGAGGCCGGAATGAAATACATTGTAATAACAGCAAAACATCATGACGGGTTTGCTATGTTTAAATCCAGCGCCAGTAAATGGAACATTGTTGATGCCACTCCATATGGAAAAGATGTTTTAAAACCTCTGGCCGCGTCCTGTCGCAAATATGGCATTAAACTGGGGTTCTATTATTCGCAGGCGCAGGATTGGAATAACCCCGGCGGGGCAGCAGCGCGTAAAGTAAGCAGCGAAGGCTGGCCAAATCCCGATTCAGCAAAGATAGATGCTTATACAAAAGAAAATAATGGCCATTGGGACCCTGTTCAAACCTCGGTACCGATGTCAGAATATATTGATAAGGTTGCTGTACCGCAGGTAAGGGAACTGCTTACCAATTATGGGGAAGTCGCGGTGATTTGGTGGGATACGCCAACCGCCATGACGGACGAGTTTGCACAAAAGCTGCACGACTTGTTAAAGCTGCAGCCCAATATTATAAGCAACGACCGGCTTAAACGTCCCGATTTTGCAGGCGACTATAAAACACCCGAGCAAAAAATACCAAACCTTAGCGAGCTTGATGGAAAAGATTGGGAAACATGCATGACCATGAACGGTACCTGGGGCTATAAAAGTTATGACCATAAATGGAAAACGCCTGAAACTTTGATCCGCAACCTGATTGATATAGCTTCAAAAGGCGGGAACTATCTGTTAAATGTTGGCCCTACCGCAGAAGGCGAGTTCCCGGAGGAAAGTATAACCGCCTTGAAAAAAATAGGGGCGTGGATGAAAGTAAATGGCGAAGCAATTTACGCTACCAGGGCAAACCCATTACAGCCGCTAACCTGGGGGCGCTGCACAGTGAAACCCGAGGGTAAAAATACAATACTATATTTTTCAGTATTTAACTGGCCGGCGGATGGCAAACTCATTATTCCGGGATTAAAAAATGTAGTGATTGATGGCAGGATGCTTTCCGGTGGCTTCGAATTAACAACCAATTCAACGACTGAAGGAATAATTATAAACCTACCTGATCAGGCCCCGGATAGTATTGCCACCGTAATTAAACTTGAGGTTAAAGGAAGCGTTGATACCCAAACAGCCCGGCCGGATGGTAAAATGAAAACCGGTGCGCTGGATTAAGTACACCATTGTTAAACGCAGGATGAAAAATAGGGCTTTCTACAACGTTTGCGTAAAAATAATCAATGAGTTATTAATCTGCTTTGACCTTAGTTGTTATTTTTATGTTAACCAATAGTAAATCAAAAATAGATGAAGCCAAAATTACTCAAAGTATTAGCTGGTCCTGCACAGTCCTTTAGTATTCGGCAAGACCTTGTTCCCGGCGTTAATAGCCAATGGCATTACCATCCCGAAGTAGAGTTGATCCATTTTAAAGAAGGCAGCGGAACCCAATTTATCGGGGATAGCATACGGCAGTTTAAAACGGGTGACATCGTGATGGTAGGAGCTCATCTGCCTCATTACTGGCGATTTGATAATGTTTATTTTTCGCAGAACGATCATGCTCCGGCTGATATCAGGGTAGTCCATTTTTGTGAAAACTTTTGGGGTGATAAATTCCTGCAGTTACCGGAAAATAATATGATTAAGATGGCGCTTGAAAAAGCCAGGCGCGGTATACAGATTACAGGGGAAACCAAAACAGTTATTGCCGGAATTATGGAACAGCTCCTTGTAACTCAAGGGCCCAAAAGAATCATTTTACTAATGGAAGCTTTAAACACGATTGCCGAATGCAATGACACCGATATTTTATCGTCAATAGGTTTTAGTACAAATGCAACGGAACCGCAAAAGGATTTTATCAATGTTATTTATGAGTATTCATTGTCCAATTTCAAAAATAAAATACAAATGGACGAGCTTGCGGACCTGGTTGGTATTAGCCCGAATTCGTTTTGCCGTTATTTTAAAGCGCATACACGCAAAACCTACTCTGAATTCCTGCTCGAAATTAAAGTTGGCCAGGCCTGTAAACTGCTCATCGAAAATAAACTGCCATTAAAGCAATTATGTTATGAAAGCGGCTTTAATAATTTCGCCAACTTCCATAAATACTTTAAGCTTATTACAGGTAAAAGCCCTTTAAACTATCAAAAAACATTTATTTCAAGTTGACCCCTGAATTTTCAAGGCGGTTAAAAGCTGACCCCTACATGCATAAAACTGTTTTCCTTATTTACATAATCATTTTTTGTTGTACAGCTACTGCGCAAGCAAAAAGCGAGATAGTTATTTCTACAAAGCATGTGAGTATGGTGCTTACCATCGGTGCCAATAACAGGGTATATCAATCATATCTTGGTACACGCTTCTTAAATAATGCGGATAACCTGTTAATTCCTGAGAGCAAACACGAGGCATATATAGCAGGGGGAATGGAGGATTTGCTGCAACCGGCAATCCGCTTGATCCATAGTGACGGCAACCCGTCACTCGAACTAAAATATGTAAGCCATGTAGAAAAAAAGCAGGATGAAAATGTTTCGGAAACAGATATAATATTACAGGATCCAAAATACCCGCTCCGGGTAATACTGCACTACCAGGCCTTTAATAATGAGGATGTAATAAAATCATGGACAGAAATAAAGAATAGCGAAAAAGGTGAGATATCACTGGAAAACTATGCATCATCCATGTTGCATTTCGAAGCTAGAGATTACTGGCTTACACAGTTTCACGGCGATTGGGCTTCTGAAATGAAAATGCAGGAAAGTAAACTTACCAGCGGAATAAAGGAGATAGACAGCAAGTTAGGAACCCGTGCCGATATGTATCAAACTCCGGTTTTTTACCTGGCTTTAAATAAGCCCGCCGATGAAACCAATGGCGAATTAATTGCAGGTACATTAGCCTGGACAGGCAATTTTCAATTCCATTTTGAAGTTGATGAACGCAATTCATTAAGGGTGATTTCAGGGATTAACCCATATGCATCGGCCTACAAATTGAAAAATGGCGATACTTTTGTAACCCCGGCATTTATTTTTACCTACTCAACTACAGGAAAAGGACAAGCAAGCAGGAATTTGCACAATTGGGCACGCAACTACGGTGTGCTCGATGGTAATAAACCACGGCTTACGTTGCTCAATAACTGGGAGGCCACACATGTTAATTTCGATGAAAAAACACTGGTTGCTTTATTTGATAATGCAACAAAACTTGGTGTCGACTTATTTTTGCTGGATGACGGGTGGTTTGGCAATAAATATCCGAGGAATAATGATAAAGAGGGCCTGGGTGACTGGCAGGAAAATAAATTAAAACTACCGGGTGGAATAGGATACCTCGTTAAACAGGCCGAAGACAAGGGAATAAAATTTGGTATCTGGCTTGAACCGGAAATGGTAAACCCGAAAAGCGAGTTGTATGAGCAACATCCGGACTGGATTTTAAAATTGCCCAATCGCGACGAAAACTATCAGCGCAATCAGTTAGTACTTGATCTTACAAATCCTAAAGTAGCCGATTTTGTATATCATACGGTTGTTGATATGCTAACCAAAAACAAGGGGCTGGCCTATATTAAATGGGATTGTAACCGGAGTATGAGTAATACCTGGTCACCATATCTAAAAAACAGGCAATCGGCTTTATATGTCGACTATACTTTAAGCCTGTATAAAATATTAGAACGCATAAGAGAAAAATATCCGCACCTGCCCATTATGCTGTGCTCTGGCGGTGGTGGCCGTACTGATTACGGCGCTTTAAAATATTTCACTGAATTTTGGCCAAGCGACGATACCGACCCATTGGAACGCCTGTATATACAATGGGGATACAGTAATTTTTTCCCGGCGTTAACTATTTCAAGTCATGTTACTTCCTGGGGTAAACAATCTATCAAGTTCCGCACAGATGTTGCAATGCTGGGTAAGCTGGGCTACGATATCAAGGTAAGTAATATGACCGATGAGGAATTGCAGTTCAGCAGGCAGGCCATCATAAACTACAAACGGTTAAATAATCTGATTTGGTTTGGCGATTTGTACCGCATCATTTCCCCGTATGACGAAAACCGCATGGTCGTCATGTATATTAATGAAAATAAGTCAAAGGCGGTGTTGTTTAATTTCAATCTTGACACACGATATAAAGAGGTATTTAACAAAGTGAGACTCCAGGGGCTGGATAGCCGGAAATTATACAGGATAACGGAAACAAATCTTATGCCCGGAACTAAATCAGCTCTTGCAGAAAATGAGCAAGTGTTCAGCGGTGATTATTTGATGAGTATGGGTCTTAATTTGACTCCCGGAAAATTAAAACCATTAAGCAGCATGGTGATCGAAATAAATGAACAGGATTAACTAAAGACAAATCAAAATATGCTTATGTTGAAATTTAAACAATATGCCATTATAGTGCTGCTTACAGCAATAAGTTCGTCTGCTGCCTGGGCACAAAGCAAAACAGTAACATTAGATTATTTTTTTAATAATGAGTACCGTAAAAACGCCTCCGGCGCAATGGAGCGTTTTCATTATACCTGGGAAGATACCAGGAGTTCCGGATATTCAATTTGGGGGGACATTTTTAAGAAACAAGGTGCAACTCTCAAAAGCCTTACTGTGGAACCCAGTGCAGAAAGTTTGAAAGGATCGGACATTTATATTATTGTTGACCCGGATACTAAAAAAGAAACTGCTAATCCGAATTATATCGAAGCCCGGCATATGGAGGTCATAACAACCTGGGTTAAAAACGGAGGAGTATTAGTAATGCTGGCAAATGACAGCGCTAACGTAGAACTGCCTCACTTTAACCAGCTTGCTGAGAAATTTGGAATTCATTTTAATGATGATTTATATAAGCATGTTATAGACAAACAATTTGAAATGGGGGCAATAAACGTACCTCCGGGTAACCCTGTATTTAAAACGGCTACGAAGGTTTATCTAAAAGATATTGCCACCCTGAAATTATCGGGTAATGCAACGCCGGTATTAACCGATAGCAATAAAGTAATTGTAGCCATTGCCCGCTACGGGAAAGGGATAGTGTTTGCAGTTGGCGACCCGTGGATATACAACGAATACACTAACGGGCGGCTTCCTGCATCGGATGGTTTTGAAAATGATAAGGCAGCAGAAGACATAACTAAATGGCTCCTGATGCAGACAGCAAACCGAAACTGATTTAATTAATTGAAGAAGGGGAATGATAGTTTCAATATATAAAATATACAAAGTGAGGCTTTTATGGGTTTGTGATGATGGTTTTATTTAATTCAGACATTTCGGCCCTGTGTGATTTTCATACATTTTTAATGGGCAATGGGATGAAGCTTACCGAAACTATAAACCAGTTAAATTTCTTTTGAAATTCTAATGCTAAAATTAAAGGGGATTTTTTCAATAGCACATAAGACCAATGTTAGTGTAATGAACGACATAGCAATATAGATGAATAAATTGCCAAACTGATTGTATAAATAAACTGCAATTATAGTTTAATTGCAAGGCCAATTATAAAGACCAATTGTAAAATTCCAATTATAGGTAATGCCGATTTACTTAATGGTAACCTGTATTATAGTACATGAAAAATGCTGTCTGAGGTAGAGTTAATAGCGTTAATTAAGCAAGGAAACATTAAGGCCTTTGACGAGTTTTATAAAAGAAACTGGAGAGGTTTGTACCATGCGGCATACCGTGCAACCGGTTCAGAAGACGACGCCAAGGATCTTGTTCAGGCAGTGTTTATTGGTTTTTGGAGGTGCCGGCTTAGTCTTTGCCCCGATCAGTATAGCGCATCCTATTTATTACGGGCGCTAAAAAATAATATTATCAACTTTTATAAAAAGGATGCTATCAGAAAAAGAAGCATTAACGAACTGCTGCAGTTAGATACCGGTAATGAATTTACCACCGAAGATAGTTTAATCGCCAAAGAACTCGCTATCACCATTGAGGACCGGATTAAGGAGCTCCCCGGCAAAATGCAACAGGTATTTGTATTATCCCGCCATCAAAACTTATCAATCAACGAAATATCCGAAAAGCTTGACATAGCACCCCGGACCGTAAAAAACCAGATTTCAAATGCTCTGAAAATATTACGGACGGGATTAGAGATATTTTTAATAGTATTTTTTCTTTTTAATAAATAAATCTGGTACCAAAGCCAGTGAAGCTTGTATTACAAGTACCAATGCAGCAACCGCTTTGTCAGCTGTGATATTTTAAACCTCAAATACGCTTAATAAAAATGATGAAATGGCTAAGACCTGGCTCTAAGCCCAAAACTGGTGAAGCACATCTGCACGATGAGGCGGCTATGCAGGCAATAGAGAAGGAGATGCTGAACAACATCCATAAAGAAATTTATGGCAAATGGTATTTTATAAAAACAACACCCGGCAGATATGCTATTGCTGCTTCATTTATACTGTTGTGCTTTTCAATTGTTTTAGGTCTTAAACTTTCTTCTAAAAATAAAACCACCTGGGTTCTGATAACTGCAGAAAAGGGGCATATAGATATAATTTCTCTGCCCGATGGTTCTACCGTTTGGCTGAATTCGGGTTCAACCATAAAGTATCCTGATAAATTTGGCAATACCCGTGATATTCAGCTGGTTAATGGTGAAGCTTTTTTTGACATTAAGCACGATGACAATATTCCTTTTATAGTTCATTATGGAAGTTTACATGCCCGCGTTTTAGGGACTGCTTTTAATATTAAATATTTCAAAAACGTCCGCGATGTAAGGGTGACCGTAGCGAGGGGGCGTGTCGAAGTTGGAAAGGGCACTAAGAGTTTTGGAGTACTGGCACTTGACAAAGAAATCTCTTACGACCAGCGCACTAACCATTATACACTACAAGAAGTGGATGCGGGAAAGGTAGCAGACTGGAGAAAAAACGAGATCAATTTATACGATGTTTCTTTTGCCGAACTGATATTAAGGCTGGAAAATACCTATAACATTCATATCACCTATCGGCACAATGAACTGGATTCATTACTCACAACCATTCATTTCTCAAATGCAGATAATTTACAGCAGGTGCTTGAAATTATTAAGACTATACATAAGGTGAACTACACGATAAAAGGGAAGGAGGTTTTGTTGGAAAAAATGCAAAGCAATTAATAAAATAAAAAAGGCAATGCCCATAAGCGGGGCTTTGGGCATTGACAGAGTAGTTAATGTAAGTTATTGGCAGGTTCCAAGCTAAACCAATGATTTACACAGTTTTTTAAACAAAAAACTTCGTAAAGATGATAAAAAAATTGACTAAATCTTTTACTTTTTTCATGAAAGTATCAATAGTTGTAGTGGTTTGTGTGCTTGTGTGCTGCCAGTTGCTGCTTGCTAAAACAGCAGAAAGCCAGGCTTCTGCCACCCTTGTTAAAATTTCGTTTTCCAGGGAAAGCCTGCAAACCGCAATCAGCAAACTTGAGGCGCAAACCAATGTAAAGTTTTCTTATAACCCGGAGGATTTAAAGGATTATACAACAATCCCGCATAAATTTAAAAATGAACCGCTGGGTAAGATATTAAACTATTTGTTTGCTAAAACGCATCTTGCTTTTACAGAAATAAATACCGGTATAGTAATTTATGATAAAACAGCTTCACCAAAATCAAGCCAATTAACCAATAAAACCAATGAGCGAAATATTGTTGGTGTAACAGCTGACATTACTATTAAAGGCAAAGTTTCCGGTTCGGATGGGCCATTACCGGGCGTTTCCGTAGTAGTTGAAGGCAGTAACCAGGGTGCAGTTACCGATTCAACCGGCAACTATACCATTAAAGCTGCACCAGATGCATTCCTGGTATTTTCTTCGGTCGGATACAGAACTCAAAGGGTTCCGGTCAACAACCAAACAGTTATCGATGTAACTATGAAAAGTGATTCCAAATCACTTAACGATATTATTGTGGTTGGTTATGGTACTCAGAAAAAATCGGATATTACGGGTTCAATCGTTTCCGTTAACGGACAGGCTCTTCGCGATATCCCGGCTTCAAATTTAGGTCAGGCTTTACAAGGCCAGGCTGCCGGTGTTGATATTCAAAAAAGTGCTGGCAATAGTCACCCAGGTGCAACTCAATCTATTTTGATCAGGGGAACCAGGTCGAAAAACGCTTCAAATGCTCCCCTTGTTGTAGTTGATGGCATCCCATTAAATGGCAGTCTTAACGATATAAATCCTGATGACATAATTTCCCTGGAAGTATTAAAAGATGCTTCTGCAACAGCAATTTATGGATCAAGGGGAGCCAATGGTGTTTTGTTGGTTTCTACACGCCGCGGGAAGAAGGGCGCGCCGGTAATAAGCTACAGTGGATATGCCGGTTTTAGCAAGCCATTAGGGCATTATGATGTGATGAATGGGCCAGAATTTGAAGACCTGAAAAAATGGGGTTTGATTAATGGGAACCCCGGTAAATATACAGGCCTGAATGATCCGGCCTTTTTAACCGATGGCTCTTTTGCTCCGCAGGAGGTGCAGTCAATTCAAATGGGGCGCAGTACCGACTGGCAAGATCTTATCTATAAAACCGGATTTGTAACCGATCATCAGTTAGGTGTGTCTGGTGGGAACGAACTAACCCAATATGCAATTTCGGGAGGATATTATAACGAGACGGGGATTTATTTCGGCCAATCGTTTGCACGTTACTCCGCCAAGGTCAGCATTGACCAGCAATTAGGTAAATACGTCAAAGTGGGTTTGAACAGCTTGAATACGCTGACCTACACAAATGGCGAAAATGCAAACCCGCTTGGCCAGGCCTTAAGGGCAAGCCCTCTTTCTACCCCTTATGACAATAACGGAAATTTAGTGGGTTTTACAGCCGGCAGTGCTAACCAGGTATGGAATCCCCTTGCCAATTTCGTTCCCGGTGCTGCTGTGGAAACCCGTAAACGGTTCGGAACTTTTACAACGGCTTATTTAGAAGCTAACCTGGCACCCGGACTAAAATACAGGTTTAACGGCGGTGCCGAAGTACGGCCTGACGTATATGGAAATTTTTATGCCAGTGCCACCACCAATAACCTGGGCGGGGCATCAACAGCAAATAATCAAACTACTTACAGTTATAATTACACGCTCGAAAACATAGTAACTTATGATAAAACAATTGCACAAAAACATCATATAAACTTTACCGGTCTTTATAGCTTGCAGGAAAGCCAGGCTGAGCAAAACTCGTTTAGCTACAATAATATTTTATCTGATGGTGTTCAATATTATAACCCGCAATATGGCTCTAATTTAACCGGCACCGGATCATACTCAAAATGGGATATTATCTCCTATATGGCAAGGATAAACTATGGCTACGCCAATAAGTACCTGCTTACCTTAACTATGCGGTCTGACGGATCATCTCGTCTTGCTCCGGGCAATAAATATCATGTATTCCCTTCAGCTGCGGCGGCATGGAACGTTACACAAGAGCGGTTTTTGAGTGACTCACGTGTGTTATCAAATCTTAAATTAAGAGTGAGTTATGGAACGGTTGGAAATACTGCTATTGATCCTTACCAAACTTTGGGCGGGTTAACTTCAGTGAACTATAATTTTGGCTCTACCAATGTTACCGGGGCTTATCCAACAACAGTCCCTAACCCAAAACTTACCTGGGAGTACACTTCAACCTTAAATGCAGGGATTGATTTTGGTCTTTTTTCGGGGCGGATAAACGGTACGATCGAAGCATATCATGAGTATACCAATTCATTATTACTGCCTTTGTCACTGCCTCCAACTTCGGGTATCCCCAGTAGTATTTTAACCAATGTTGGCGAAACAGAAAATAAAGGTATAGAGGTAAGCCTAAGCAGCATCAATGTCCCTGGCAATGGGAGAAACAGTTTTAGTTGGACAACCAATTTAAATATCACCTTTAACCGGGGCAAAGTAACCAAATTATCAAATGGGGTAACTCAGGACATTACCAATAACCTGTTTGTTGGCCAACCTCTAGGCGCAATATTTGATTATAAAAAAATTGGTATCTGGCAAAATACTGCAGCCGACACGGCTTTAGCTAAAAAACTGGGACTTACCGTTACAGGTTCAGGGTCCGTTATAGGCACTATTAAAGTGCAGGACGTGAACAATAATGGGAAAATTGATGCAGGCGACAGAATGATACTCGGGTCGGATCAACCAAAATATACCGGTGGATTTACCAATCGTTTTGGATATAAAGGATTTGATTTTACAGTGGTAGCTGTTTATCGGGTAGGCGGTTTAATTACCTCCAAATTATTCCAGAGCGGTAGTTTTATCAATACTTTCCAGGGTAATTATAATAATTTGAATGAAGACTACTGGACGCCAACCAATCATCAAAACTATTATCCTAAGCCAAACTCTGCATCAACAAATACGCCTTACTCATCTACTCTGAGCTACTTTGACGGTACCTTTCTTAAAATCAGGAGCATGACTTTAGGTTATAACCTGCCTGAGTCTATCGTAAAACGTATTTCAGCAAGATCACTGAGGATATACGCAACAGCACAAAATCCATTTATACTTTTTTCTCCGTACCGCAATACTTTCCATGGTCTTGACCCTGAAACAGCTGGAGCCTTAAATGTAGATACTCCTGCTATCCAGACATTTACATTCGGTATTAACATGACACTTTAAATTTAAATAAGATGAAAAGGATATATATATATTTATGCAGCTGTTTATTTTTAGGTCTGATAACTACAGCTTGTAAAAAGACACTGATAGAAGCTCCTAAATCGACCCTTACCCCGGCATTTTTTGCTACAAACCAGGGTTTTCAATCGGGCCTGGTTGCAGCCTATGCCGGATTCAGGACAATTTGGGGCCCCGACACCTATTTTGAAATGACAGTACCCGGCACCGATGAGTTTATTGCCGGTAATGATGGCAATAATGGCCTGGTAAAATACAATAGCAATTTCAATACAGCCGATGGTACAGTTGCAACCATCTGGAAAAATTGCTACACCTATATCAATACCTGCAACGGGTTGATTACTAACCCGCCGGCTGGCCTCGATTCGGCTACAAAAACAACCGGTATCGCCGAAGCCAAATTTTTACGTGCAAACTATTACTTTATTTTGGTACAGTTTTGGGGCGATGTAACCTTGAACAAAACTTTCCAGGCTACACCAACAACTTCTGCCACCCGTGCGCCCATGGCTGATGTTTATAATTTCATCATCCAGGATCTGAATGATGCTATAGCTGCTCTTCCGCTTAGTCCCCAAACCAATGGTGTTCTTCCCGGCAGGGCCACCAAAGCTGCTGCAATGCACCTGCTGGCAAAGGTTTATTTAACAAGAGCAGGTTCATCAGCCAAACAACCGGATGATTATAAAAACGCATACACTAATGCAATTAATTTGATTACCAATGTTGCACCGGCGGGAGGCCTAAAGCTGCAGCAGGATTTTGGGAACGTATTTGCGCAGGGCAATGAAAATAACAGCGAAATACTATGGACTGTGCAGCATACATCCACATTAGCTTACAACGGCTCGCCTACACAAAATAACAGCGGCCCCGATAATTTACTGTGCCATTTGTTTGTACCTAAATATGAGGTGCAGCCCGGTATGCAGCGCAGCACTCTTTATGGACGCCCTTACATTCGGGTAGTCCCTACGCATTGGCTTACCGATACGGTCTTTAGCGAGCGGGTGAACGATCAGCGGTATAATAAAACATTTCAGACAATGTGGCTATGTAATAATGCCGCTTCTATACCTAACTGGCCTAACCCATTACCGGCGGGTGCACCGGCAGGAGCTCAGCCCGGCGCACCTAAGTTTACCGTAGGAGATACAGCTATATGGATGCCGGGTTATGCAATGACTGCTGCTCAAATTGCTTCTTATCGTTACCAGGTCATTCCGCCGGCTAAATACAGTATCGCTTTATCCCCGGCGCTGACCAAATATTTTGACACCAAGCGCCCGGATCAAAATTCTCCTTCCAGTAGGCCTATAATTATCTACAGGCTGGCAGAAACTTATTTGATTGCCGCCGAGGCATTGTTTATGGATGGACGTACCGGTGATGCCGTGCAATACGTAAATGCCGTGCGCGAAAGGGCTGCTTATCCGTCAGGCAATCCGCAGGCAATGGATATTACTGCCGGCCAGCTATCATTAGATTTCATTTTGGATGAACGGTCAAGGGAACTGTGCGGCGAACTTGTACGCTGGATGGATTTGGCCAGAACTGGTAAATTACTGGAACGAGTAAAGTTGCATAATTCGGATGGTAAGAACAACATTCAACCATTTCATGTGCTGCGGCCAATTCCGCAAACGCAGATTGACGCAACAATTACCGGCTCCCCTTATCCGCAAAACCCTGGTTGGTAAAACCAGGGTTTATTTATGCATTAACTTATAAAAAATATAAAAGCAATAAAAAAATCATATGAAAAAACATCGCATCGCATCTGGTATTCTTTTTTCTTTTCTTTTGTTTTTATGCTGTCTTGCAGCTCAGGCCGGTATTGCACCATTAACCGGAGGTTCGCCTTATAATGTAAAATCGTATGGAGTAAAGGGGGATGGTAAGGCTATTGATACCAAAGGGATTAATAAAGCAATAGAAGCAGCAGCCGCAGACGGTGGGGGCACTGTTTACTTTCCGGCAGGCAATTATTTAAGCGGGTCTATTCATCTTAAAAGCAATATCTCATTGTATATAGACCAGGGGGCCACCCTGATTGCGGCGCCCATTGCTGACGAATCAGGTTACGATGAGCCCGAAAACAAGATAGACAACAAATACCAGGATTTCGGGCACAGGCATTGGCACAACAGTTTGATATGGGGCGAAAACCTGCACGATGTTTCCATATTGGGGCCGGGCACAATATGGGGTAAAGACCTGGTAAGAAGCAATAAAGGCGAAGATGACAAACGCCCTAACAAATCTATCAGTCTTTACTTGTGCAGGAACGTGATCATTAAAGATATATCTATACTGCATGGCGGATGGTTCGGTATCCTTGCTACAGGGATAGACAACTTTACTATTGATAATGTAAAAATGGACACCAACCGCGATGGGATGGATATCGACTGCTGTCGTAATGTACGTATCTCCAATTGCAGCGTTAACTCTCCTTATGACGACGGCATTTGTTTGAAAAGCACTTATGGACTTGGATTTGCCCGTGCCACAGAAAATGTCACCATTACCAATTGCCAGGTGAGTGGTTATGACGAAGGCTCGTTTTTAGATGGCACTTTTAAGCGGAACGAAAAAAAATACTCAGATGGCAATCCCACAGGCCGTATAAAAATGGGCACCGAATCAAACGGGGGATTCAAGAATGTAACCATCTCTAACTGTGTGTTTGACTATTGTCGTGGTTTAGCCCTGGAAACTGTTGATGGCGCTCTTTTAGAAGATGTTACTATTACCAATATTACCATGCGTGATATTGTAAACGCCCCCATATTTTTACGTTTAGGGGCGAGGATGCGCGGCCCGGAGAATACCCCTATAGGAGCGTTGCGGAGAGTGATAATCAGTAACGTAGTATGTTACAATGCGGATAATAAATATAGTGCGATAATCACCGGCATACCCGGCCATGATATTGAAGACTTGAAATTAAGCAATATCAGGATATACCATAAAGGCGGCGGCACAAAAGAACAATCTGCCCGGGAAGTGCCTGAATTGGAAAAAGACTATCCTGAGCCTTATCGTTTTGGCATCACCCCATCCTATGGGTTTTTTATCCGCCATGTTAGCGGGCTTAAAGTGAATGATGTAGAGGTGAGTACTATTGATGCAGACTTTCGCCCGCCTTTTATCCTCGATCACGTGACCGGTGCAGATTTTCAGCATGTGAAAGCACAGGTAGCTGCAAATATACCGGCATTTGTTTTAAATGAAGTAAAGGATTTTAACATTTACAACAGCTTGCCGGTACCAAATGCAAAATTGGATAACGTAATCAAAAAGGAACTGTAATAAATAATAGCATGAAAAACAGACTATTTAATTCAGTAATAATTTTTACGGTCCTTTCAGCAATCATAACTCTTTGTGCCCTTAAACAGGCCGGTGAGGTAGTACCCGACGCTGATAATGCTGGTTTAAAATTACCGGCTGGGTTTGGTGCATTAAAAGTTGCCGAAACCGGTGCAAAAGCCAGGCATTTAGCAGTTACGCCACAGGGAGACATCTATGTAAAACTGGCAAAGCCAAAAGATGGTAAAGGGATTTTAGTTTTGCATGAAGCTCCAAATGGCAAGGCCGAACTTAAAGCAAGTTTTGGTACTTATGGCGGTACAGAGGTTTATTTGAAAAATGGGTACTTGTATGCATCCTCAAACACCGAAGTGTATAGGTATAAAGTGAACGACAAGAACGAAGTGATCAATCCTGACACGCCCGAGAAAATAATTACCGGGCTAAAGGCAGGCCGTCAGCATGAAACCAAATCATTTGTACTGGATAATGACGGCAATATTTATGTAAACATAGGTGCCTGGTTTAATTCATGTCAGGAAAAAGACCGCGGATTACATTCGCCCGGGATACCAGGCTGCCCCATTCTTGATTCCATGGGAGGGGTTTGGCAGTTTAAGGCAGATAAATTAAATCAAACCTATGGCGATGGTGTAAGATATGCTATGGGTCTGAGAAACATCGTAGGGCTTGACTGGAACCAACAGGATAACCAGCTTTTTGTGATGCAGCACGGCAGGGATAACCTCAACAGTTCATGGCCTGAGTTGTATACGACCAAGCAATCCGCTGAATTACCTGCTGAGTGCCTATACGCTCTTAAAAAAGGCGACAACGCAGGCTGGCCATATATGTACTATGACCAGGTACAGCATAAAAAGATACAGGCTCCCGAATATGGCGGCGACGGAAAAAAAGAAGCTGATGTTAAGTTCATAGACCCTGCTGTTGCCTTTCCGGGTCACCTGGCTCCTAATGCATTGCTGTTTTATACCGGTAACCAATTTCCGGCAAAATACAAGAATGGGGCTTTTATTGCCTTTCATGGTTCATGGAACAGGGCGCCCGAACCACAAGCCGGATATTTTGTGGTTTTTCAGCCATTTAAAAATGGGAGGCCGGATGGCGACTGGGAAATATTTGCCGATGGCTTTTCGGGTTCACCGGAAAAAACAGCAGCTGGACGTGCTGATCATCGCCCCTGCGGTCTTGCACAGGGTGCAGACGGTTCTTTGTATGTTACTGATGATTCAAAAGGTACCATCTACCGTATTATCTACAATAAAAAATAAATCAAAATGAATAAGTGTATCATGATAGTTATCCTGGTTTTCGTTTGCATGCAATCAATGGGACAGATTAAACCCCAAACCAAAGCACACAGAAAAGCAGGTTCAACTACCCCGGCAGTAAACGGTAAAGATGTATATGTACAACATTGCTTAGCCTGTCACCAGGCAGATGGAGGCGGAGTACCGAATATGAACCCTCCATTAAGTAATACATCGTATGTATCAGGGGATAAAACCCGCCTTATAAAAGTAGTGCTTAACGGCTTTTCAGAAAACGTTGATATTGACGGCGAATCCTATTCCAACGTAATGCCTGCTCATGATTTTTTGAAAGATCAGGAAATTGCCGCCGTGCTAACCTATATCCGGAAGAATTTTACCAATAAGGCAAGTGCGATCAGTACAGCGCAGGTGAGGACAGTAAGGGCTGCTAATAAAAAATAAAGAGTTGATTTAACAGACATACAAACAATAAACAAATAGCTAATTATGAAATCGTTTTTATACTTGTTGCTGATCGTTTGCTCAACAACGGCATTTGGGCAGAACACCAACACAGAGGAAGTTATTCGCAAGGTTGCCGACAATGTAATTCAAAATACTTCTTTTAAGTTTATCAATACAACAACTAAAGAAAAATACGATTCTACCAAGGGTTTGGCTTCATCACCGGATATTAAGGCTGATAGCAAATACAATAAATGGGCTTATGTAAATGGCGTTTTAGCTATAGGTATGATGCAGACTGCCGATGCGCTTAATGATAAGAAATACTCAGATTACTCTCTCCGAAATTTTGCGTTCATTTTTGATAACCTTGGTTATTTTGAAGCACTTCACAAAGCAAAAACACCAAAAGTGGAGTACGGATCGGTCTTCAATATTACCAACCTGGACGCCTGCGGGGCAATGTCTGCCGGGTTGTTCGATGTAAATGTCCTGGCAAAAAGAAAAGATTATGAGGCCTATTTAGAAAGATCTGCCGCTTATATTTTAACCAAGCAGATGCGCTTGCCCGACGGTACATTGGCCCGGCCCCAGCCTCGCGCCGGTACCCTTTGGGCTGATGATATGTTTATGAGCATCCCGTTTTTGGCGCGTATGGGTAAGCTTACAGGTGACGGTAAATATTTTGATGACGCCATAAAACAGGTAGAGAATTTTAACAAATATCTTTATGATCCGGCAACAGGCCTTTTCTTTCATAATTATTATTCGGATGATCAAACCAATGGTGTAGGTCATTGGGGACGCAGCAATGGCTGGATAGCCATGGCACAGGTTGAACTGTTAAACAATTTGCCGGCAAACCATCCAAAACGTCCTGAACTGATCAGGTTGCTGCTGAGGCAAATAGTAGGTTTTGCACGTTACCAGGACCAAACCGGTTTATGGCACCAGTTACTGGATAAACCGGATTCATACCTGGAAACATCAGTTACAGCAATGTACACTTATGCCATAGCAAGGGCGGTAAACCAGGGCTGGATAAACGAGAAATATATAGCAATAGCGAACGAGGGATGGAAGGGATTAACAACCAAAATTACAGCCGACGGACAACTACAGGATGTTTGCATCGGTACCAACATGGATACTGATATTAAATTTTACTATACCAGGCCAACCGAACTAAACGACACACATGGACTCGGCGCTTTGTTACTGGCCGGGACCGAAATACTTAAAGCAGAAAAGAAAAAGTAATAGGCATAGGTCATATCTTATCAGAATAAATTAATTAGTGACCGGGATATAATGAAAGCGAATATTTACAAAATACTTTTGATTTTCTTTGTTTTTCTGTTCCGGAATCTGGTTTACGGGCAGCAGGTTGCTTTGACCGGACAAACAGACCGCTGGGCCATTCAGCCTGACGGGAGTATCAAATGGATAATTGACGGCAGGCTGCCACATACGGATCATATAGAAATGTCCGGAGAAAAAGTGTCAGTTTGGGTTCAATATGGATTAGATAGCGCCGGCAGATCATCTGTTTCGCGAACCGTTGTGTTTCCCACATTCAGGATGTTGCCGGATGCCACACGAAGCCATATTGATTATACTTTTCAGGATGACGAATTACCCCGGTTCTTCATCAATAGCCGGCGCTTAAAAACTGACCTGGCGGGCGGGAAAAAGTCGGGGGATATTTCCTATAACATTAAAAGCATCAGTCATAAAGGTATTATGCGGATAGATGCAACGGCAGGCAATCCGGCGCTGGTAAAAATTGAACGCAGTATTTTCCCATCGGTGGATAAACCTATGGTAATTGAAAAATTTGTGTTTACCAATATTACGGATAAGCCGGTCAGTATTTCTATGGAATATCTGAAGCGCGAGGTGAGAACAGATAGTATCCGGAGTAAAGTAAGACCGCACACAATAATAATGGCAACTGCCGGTGATGGCAGTCGCACAGTGCAGCCTGGCGAACATGCCGCTTTTGCCGTTTATTACCTGGCAACAGATTTTCCTTCTAAGCCGATTGTGATCAATGCCGATGCAGAAGAAAAAGCCCGTGAAAACCGCATCAATGCTATTTTGTCACGGCTGCAATTGAAGACACCGGATACTTTACTGAATACCGAGTTTTCATTTGCCAAAATCAGGGGAACGGAGAGTATTTACAAAACCAAGGTGGGCTACCTGCATGGGCCCGGAGGGCTTGCGTATTATGCCGCTATCTGGGCGAATGACCAGGCCGAATATATCAGCCCCTTCTTTGCGTTCCTGGGCGACAGCATCGGTAACCTCTCGGCTATGAATTGTTACCGTTTGTTTGCCCGGTATATAAACCCTGAATACAAGCCCATCCCCAGTTCAATAGTTGCCGAAGGCGATGCTGTATGGAAAGGTGCAGGTGACAGGGGCGACCAGGCCATGATAGCTTATGGCGCTTCACGCTTTGCATTGGCTTATGGCCATCCTGATTCGGCAAAAGCGCTGTGGCCGCTCATCACCTGGTGCCTCGAATATAGCCGGAGAAAAATAAATGACCAGGGCGTGGTTAATTCAGATCATGATGAACTGGAGGGCCGTTTTCCATCCGGCAAAGCCAACCTGTCAACCAACAGCCTTTATTATGGTGCGTTGATATCCGCTGCTTATCTTGGTAAACAACTACATCAGCCTAAAGCACAAACAGATGGGTATTTAAAACAAGCTGCAACGCTCAGAAGTAATATTGAAAAGTATTTTGGAGCTAACATAGAAGGATTTGATACTTACAAATATTACGAAACCAATGATGTGCTGCGTGCCTGGATCTGTTTACCCCTTACTATGGGTATTTTAGACCGCAGTGAAGGAACGGTCAACGCTTTGTTTTCACCAAGGTTATGGACAGCCGACGGATTAGCTACCCAGGCAGGTAAAGAAACTTTTTGGGACCGGTCAACCCTGTATGCACTTCGCGGCGTATTACAAGCGGGTAAAACAGAAAAAGCAATGGATTACCTGCGCTACTACTCGCGCAGAAGGTTGCTTGGAGAACATGTGCCATACCCCGTGGAAGCCTATCCTGAGGGTAACCAAAGACACTTATCGGCCGAGAGCGGGCTTTATTGCAGAATATTCACGGAAGGCCTGTTCGGGATGATGCCTACCGGATTTAACAGCTTTGATTGTACGCCGCGCTTACCTGCGGGATGGAATGAGATGGCGCTCAATAACGTCCATGCATTCGGGCATGTATTCGACCTTAAAATATCACGGCAAAGCAGGGAAAAGTTAATGATTACAGTGACACAGGGCAACAAAACAATCAGATATAAGATAAATGAAGGCGCTACACAAGCTGTAACGCTGTAAAAATCAAATGCTTAATATAAATGAATAGGTTTTTTAAATATATCGTCGCTGTTTTAATAACAGTTGCGGCCCAAAAGGGCTATGCACAAACGCACAAGCTGGAAAAACTCTGGGAAACCGATACCGTAGTGAGGGTGCCGGAGTCGGTGTTGCTCGATTTTAAGAAGGGTATATTGTATGTATCTGAGATTGACGGAAATCCTAATGCCGTTGACGGTAAAGGAGGCATTGCCAAAATTACGATTGACGGAAAGATCATTGACCTGGATTTTACAACCGGTTTAAACGCACCCAAAGGCCTGGGTCGGTTTGGGAATGAATTGTACGCTGCCGACCTGTCGGAAGTAGTGGTTATTGATATCAATACAGGCAAGGTTAAAAATAAGATCGCCATTGACAGCGCTAAAGCCTTAAACGACATTACCGTCGATGATAATGGAATCGTTTATGTATCAGACAGCAAAACAAAAAAGATACACAGGATCGAGAACGGCAGAGTGACTACGTTTTTAAGAAATATCGGTGGCGTAAACGGGCTTAAAGCCATCGGCAGCGATCTTTACATATTGGGCGGTCAAAATTTTATAAAATCAGACAGCCGGGGAAACTTAACACAAATTACCGTATTAAGTTGCGGCGGAGATGGCCTTGAACCTGTTGGCAATGGCGACTTTTTGATCACCTGCTGGTCTGGTCATATTTTTTATGTAACTGCCGATGGTAAAATAGAAACACTGCTGGATATACAGGAGAAAAAAGTAAACACTGCCGACCTGGGTTATGATACTACAAAGCACATCTTATATGTACCAACCTTTTGGGGTAAAAAGGTAATGGCTTATAAGTTAGTAACAACCCAATAGGATAAAGCTCCGAATTATTATACCTGCGTAACAACATGAAAATCTTAAAATTTATTTTACTGTTTTTTTTATTGGGGATGCCTGTGGCAAAGCTCCTGGCACAATCCATTAGTTGGACAGAGGTAGAGCCGGGGGTATGGAAAGGCGTTATTGGTAAGCCGGAGGAATTTGATCTGCTGAAAGTAGCCGGGGTGCAGCCGTATCATGCCGGTTTGGAGCAAATGGCGAAAGCTGACGTTCCCTTATCACTCCATGAAATTACCGGCCAGGTACAAAATGGTAAAACCTACCTGCGCTTTCCGCTGGAAAAAAAAGAGCAATTGTTCGGATTCGGCTTAAATTTTCAGAACGTATTTCAGCGCGGTAAAGTGCTTACACTACACGTGGATAATTATGCAGGTAAAGACAATGGCCGTACTCATGCCCCTACTCCTTTTTACGTATCGTCTAATGGTTACGGCGTGTTTATCAATTCGGCGCGGTATATTAGTGTATATGCAGGTACGGCAGTGTGGCGTGATAGTAAGTCTGCTCCTGAGATAAAAGACAGAAATCTTGATAAAGACTGGAATTCGCACCCGTATTCTGACGGTGTGGAGATGCTGGTTCCGGCTGCGGGTGTTGAGATATACATATTTGCAGGCCCCACCACATTAGATGCTGTAAGGCGGTATAATTTGTTAAATGGAGGAGGGTGCCTGCCCCCACGCTGGGGCCTGGGCTTTACGCAGCGTATGCAGCGCTTAACTGATGCGCAGGGCGTGGAAGATGAAGCAAAAGCATTTGAAGAAAAAGGCTACCCGCTGGATTTTATCGGGCTTGAACCCGGCTGGCAAAGTAAGTCATACCCATGCACCTTTGAATGGGACAAAACACGGTTTCCCGATCCGAGAGGCCTTGTGCAGGAAATGCTGGGAAAAGGCATCCGGCTCAATTTGTGGACAAACCCTTATGTATCGCCCGAGGCGCCTGTTTATAAAAGCATTCTGCCTTATAGTGGCTCGCACACCGTTTGGAATGGGATAGTCCCCGATATCAGTATGCCCGAAGCCCGGCGGGTCTTTTTTGGAGAACTGGAAAAAGGCAAAATAGATATTGGTATCAGCGGTTATAAAATGGATGAGGTGGATGGAGGCGATAATTATTTATGGCCCGACGTATCTACCTTCCCGTCCGGTCACGAGGCCGAACAGATGCGCCAGACTTACGGATTGATGATGCAGCGTTATACCAGCGAAATTTACCACCGGCGTAACCAGCGTACATTCGGCCTGGTTCGCGCATCAAATGGTGGTGGTTCATCATTCCCGTATGTCATCTATAATGATTATTATGATCACCGGGACTTTATAACCGCATTAGTGAACAGCGGTTTTGCAGGCGTGTTATGGACGCCCGAGGTGCGCTCATCAAAAACAGCCGAAGAATGGTTACGCAGGTTTCAGTCGAACGTTTTTTCGCCTATGGCTATGATCAATGCCTGGGCCAGCGGTACCAAGCCATGGTCTTTTGCCGAAGTCGCCGAACAGGTAAAAGCTATGGCCGATCTGCGTATGCAAATGATGCCTTACTGGTACAGTGAATTTGCCAAATACCATTTTAAGGGCACCCCTCCTTTCAGGGCTATGTACCTGGAAGATGGTTTTGCAGGTGCTGAAACCAAAACCGGGGACAAAAAAGTGAACCTGGAAGAAAACCCATATGAAGAAGCCTTGAACAAGGAAGTTAAAGATCAGTATATGGCTGGTGAATATTTACTGGTGGCCCCAATATTTGCCGGGCAAACCAGTAGAAAAATCATCCTGCCCAAAGGTAAGTGGTATGATTTCTATACCGGAAAATATGCAGGCGACGGAGAAGTAATAGACGTTACGCCCGGCCTTGATAAAATACCGGTTTATGTAAAAGATGGCGGTATTATACCGATGATGCCGGTAATGCTGCATGCGCCAAAAGGTGGGAAGAAGGTTGATCTGGAGATCAGGTATTATGGCAGTAAACCAGGAAATTATTCCTTATATGATGATGATGGTGAAACATTTGACTATGAAAAAGGTGAATACAGTTTCAGAAATATCAGGGTTGAAAAGATCAACGGCAAGATTGCCGGGCGAATTAGCAGTGCTGTAGCCGGTAAACCTAATACTGTCGGTAAAGTAACATTCAAAATGATGACTGAATAAACCGTTTCCAGGCAGAGTTTATTTTTTAACCGGTGTGGATGAGTTACGGATAAATAATTGTGTGGGTAATACCTTGGTTTCAAACTCCGTTACGGGCCTTTTACTTTCGATCAAATTTATCAGCATTTCTGCAGCAGTTTTACCAATTTCAAACCCCGGCTGGTAAATAGAACTAAGCGATGGATTAAGCGCTTCTGCAAGCTGTGTGTTGGTAAACCCCAATAATGCTATTTCGTCAGGTATTTTAATTTTAAGTTCCTGTAACAACAAGAGAGTTGTAACGGTAATTCTGTCTGATGAAGTAAATATTGCATCGGGGCGGTTGTCCATCGATAACAGATCATTCAGTGCATTTTTGATTTCCGCCAGGTCCCTGCCACCATGGGGGCAGTATTTTATATAGTTATCATTTAAGACAATACCGTTATCTTCCAGCGCTTTTTTGTACCCTCCTAATCTCTCTTTCGTAATAGAACTATTTGCCGAACTGGTTATTTGCGCGATCTTTTTATAACCCGATTTAATTAAGTGCGCGGTACCTTCATAGGCACCGGTGTAGTTATCAGCAATTACCTTGTGTGTATCGATATCTTCGCTTATGCGATCAAAAAAGACAATGGGTAACCCTTTCTTATGTAATACATTTAAATGTTCAATATCATTCGTTTCGGTTGAGAGCGAAATCAATATTCCATCAATTGACCTGAAGGTAAGATGTTTTACATTTAGTACTTCAAGGTCGTAGGATTCATGAGTTTGGGTTATGATCACATTGTAGCCTTTGCTGTAAGCTACGGATTCGATCCCATTGATCACTTGCGAAAAGAAATTGTTTTCAATCGTAGAAACAACAATGCCAATGGATTTGCTATTACCCTGTTTTAAACTTTTAGCAATTGGATTGGGGCGATAGTTATTTTTTTCAGCATACTCATTAACCAGCTTTTTAGTTTTTTCGCTGATTTCATAACTATCGCTTAATGCTTTAGAAACTGTCGAAACAGAAAGCCCAAGTTCCCGGGCAATATCCTTTATGGTAATAGCATTAAAATTCATTCGGGCAATTTAAGCAGTTTAGACTAGTCACTGACGGATTTGTCAGAATTAAAGGTATGTAAAAAAACGGGTTGGTTGCAAGACGAACTTTGATCAGCGGGGTAGCTTTTATAATCACAATATTACCTGCCTGGATTTGGCAGTAAGGATGCGGATGATGGCCCATGCAGTAATATAAGCAAGCGCGCAGATAATAAACATGACGCCATAGGCTATTTGAGGAGTAGCTTTGAAATGGTCAGTTAATCCTCCTGCAAGCAGCTGCAAAAGTACGCCGCCAATGCCGCCTGCCATACCCCCGATGCCGGTAACCGAACCTACTGCTTTCTTAGGGAACATGTCGGATACCGTTGTGAAAATATTGGCAGACCATGCCTGGTGTGCTGCGGCCGCAATACAAATGAGCCCTACAGCTAATACTATAGCATCATTTCCAAAAAGGGCCTTGTTGCCAAAATGTTGTGTGGCGAGCAATACTAAAGGGAACAAAGCGATGATAAACATTGCTGTCATCCGGGCTTTATATACACGCATGCCCCTGTTAATGAGTAATAATGGTAAGCTGCCGCCAAATGTGCTCCCCAAAATAGAAACGCCATAAACTATAAATGTTGGCAGCATTATCTGTTCGCCTGTTAAGCCAAATTGTTTCTTCAGGTAATCAGGGAGCCAGAATAATAAAAACCACCAGATGCCGTCGGTAAGAAACTTCCCGGTAAAAAAAGCCCAGGTCTGCGGGTACTTTAATAATCTGAACCAAGAAGCTTTTTGCTCTGCTGCGACGCCTTTGGATGATATACCGGGGGCTATTTCATCATCGCTGTGTATATAGTCGTATTCCTCTTTTGAAAGGCGTTTTGACTGTTTGGGCGTGGTGTAAAATGCAAACCAAAAAATGAGCCAGATAAACCCTGATGCTCCGGTTATCAGGTAGGCCATTTTATAGCCCGTTTCATTTCCCCAGTACAGCATACACCATGGCACAAAAATAGACGCGATCATGGCACCCAGGTTGGCGCCGCAATTAAATATACCGGTTGCCAGCGCCCGTTCTTTTTTTGGGAACCATTCGGCAATTGTTTTGATTGATGCCGGGAAATTACCCGCTTCGCCAATGCCAAATAAGCTTCGAATAACGGTATGCAATACAACTGTACTACCCGCAAGCGCATTTAACATACCAAATACTGACCAGATAATTAAAGAAAGCGCCAGGCCCAGTTTAGTCCCTATCCTATCAATCACCCAACCTGCGAATATGGTGACGCCGGCATAAAAAGCGGTAAAAAAAGATGTTACGTAGGAGAAATCAGTATTGGTCCATCCAAAACCTCCTTTTGATACAGGGGTCGAAAAGAACTCCTTCAGGTAACTGATTACCTGGCGGTCCATATAATTTATGGTAGTTGAAAAAAGCAGCAGTACAGCAATTACCCACCTATACCTGCCTGTTGCATTTTTTCGCATCGTGATTATACTCCGCTAAAAATTGAGAACCCACCATCAACACATACCATTGAACCAGTAACAAACGCTGAGGCATCGCTTAGCAGCCATACAAGAGCACCTATTAATTCATCCGGGTGGCCGAATCTTTTAAATGGGGTATTCCTTATCACAGATTCTCCTCTTGGCGTATAACCTCCTTCCGGCCTGGTTAATAAGTTTCTATTCTGTTCTGTCAGGAAAAATCCGGGAGCAAGAGCATTCATCCTGATCGCATCTCCGTAACGGTTTGCCAGTTCAACCGCAAACCATTGGTTATAACAATCAACGGCGGCCTTACCCATATTATAGCCCAACACTTTGGTAACCGCGTTTTTTGAGTTCATGGATGATATATTTACAATGCTACCTTTCCCGGTTTTAGCAATGGCTTCACCAAACACCTGGGTAGGTAATATTGATCCCCAAAGGTTTACTTCCATCACTCGCTTCATACCCTCAAGGTTCATATCAAATATCTTTTCATCGGGCTGCAAAACCCCTTCAGGCATATTTCCACCTGCGCCATTAACCAGTCCATCCAGGCGGCCAAAGGCATCCGATATTTTCTTCCCGGCATTCCGAAGCTCCGATTCATTTAGAACATCAGCAACAAGGGCAATAGCCTTCCCGCCTTTGTGATTAATGGCATCGGCTCTTTCTTCAGCTACTTCCTTGTTTCGGCCCAATATGCCAACAGTACCACCGGCTTCAACGATCCCGTTTACAAAGGCATTTCCCAAAATACCTGTGCCGCCCGTAACCACAATTACCTTGCCCGCTAAAGAATATATACTTTCCAAATTTTAATGAATTTTATTAATAAAATTGTTGGTTTATTGTAGATCTGCTATAGTTAACGCATCCATATCGGTATAATCCAGGTTTTCGCCGGCCATGCCCCATATAAAATTATAGCTTGAAGTTCCGCTTCCGGCGTGGATACTCCACGGAGGGGAAACTACTGCATCATGATTCTTCATCCATATATGCCTGGTTTCATTTCCTTCACCCATGTAATGAACAACCCTATGCTGCTTGTCAAGATCAAAATAAAAGTAAGCCTCCATGCGGCGGCCGTGCACATGTGCAGGCATGGTATTCCAGATACTGCCGGGGCTTAAGATAGTCAGGCCCATTACCAGCTGGCAGCTTTTTATTCCGTCAAGATGTATATACTTATTAATAGTGCGCAGATTCGCAGTTAATGCGTCACCTGCTTTTACTTTTGCCGATTCGGCATGCGTCATCAGTGTAGTGGGGTACAAAGCATGTGCCGGTGCCGATAAAAAATAAAACACCGCCGGTGTGCCGGGATTGTCACTTGAAAAATGAACTTGTTTAACCCCTTTACCAATGTAAAGGCAATCCAGCTTTTTTAGATTAAAATTCTGCCCGTCAACTAATATTGTTCCATCTCCGCCAACATTGATGATACCGATTTCTCTGCGTTCCAAAAAGTATGAGGCCCGTAATTCAGGATAGTTTTCTAATTCAAGTCGTTTTGTAACCGGTTGGGCCGCTCCGATGATCATCCTGTCATAATGAGTGTACACACAGTTTACCTCATCGCCATTTACCAGGTTGTCTAAAAGGAATCGCTCCCTGATTAAAACAGTATCATAAGATTTAAAATCATCAGGATGAACTGAATGCAGTACTTTCAAGATTTAACAGGTTTAATAATTTAATTGCAATTGTACAATCTTGGTTGTTATATCTGAAGTGTTGGCGGCATTATTTCTACGCAAACGTTGTAGTATAGCCCTATTGAAAAGCTTCCTTAAAATGCAGGATAAATCTGAAAATTATTCTAAAACGTTTTCGCAAAAAAATAATCATAAAAGCAGGGTTAATGAATAAATAGCATGTAATATTGATTTTAGCTCGTGAAAAAGCGAATCGCAAATTCCTATAAACTAACCTATTTATGAAAAGATGGCAAGCATATTCAAACAGGATCATTTTAATCTCTTTGTTTTTAATCACTAATAATATGGCGCAATCCCAGGAAAAGAGCCCAGATAGCTGGACAGTTAAAAGTGCTAAGAAATGGGTGAAAAGCAGGGAATGGAGCAATGGGCTGATTCTGAAAGTAAATTCAGCAGTCGATAATGTTGAATTTGCCAGGCAGTATCACGCCAACAAAGCCCTATGGGATAAAGCTTTTGCCTTTATGCGGGATGAAAAACTGGAAGACATTAAACCTGGTAAATACCCGATTGATGGCGACAATGTATTTGCTTCTGTTACCTATGCACCTTCTAAGGAATTTGAACATTCAGCATGGGAATCACACCGGCGCTATATTGATCTACAATATGTTATCAAAGGGAAAGAAAAGATAGGTATTGCTCCTCTGTCGGAAGCTACAGTAATTAAACCTTATAATGAAACTAAAGACGGGGCCAATTATGACGCTGCCGGTAAATATTACATAGCCACGCCTAAAGAGTTTTTCCTGTTTTTTCCCGGCGATGTGCACCGTCCTAATATTAAAGTTGCCGGATACGATACTGTAAAAAAACTGGTTATAAAAATTCGGGTTAATGGCTGAAGAATATGGACCTTGTAATTTAAGTAGTTGACTTACAATGGTGTTTTATTTTTACTGTCAATAAAAGAGGATAAATTCAGTTTGAACTGATCAAAATTTATTCTTAATTAAAGATACTTATTGCAGCGGTGTTCACGTTCATACACCTCATGAACATTCGTGAACATGCATGAACGCCTGATAATCAGTCGTTTGGCATTTTAACACTACTGACAAATTGGTGTCAGTAGAAAATAAAGGGCAAAAAACAACCGGTGAAGATATAAATTAGACCACTGCAATAAATGCAGGCGGGACTTGAACCCGCAGCTTTCCCGACCGAAGTCGGGAACGTCATACCGAAGTATCACCAGTTTACGGCACCTTTTTCAGGTTTAGGTAATTTAAAAAGAAGAGCAACAGGCGGCAAACGACTATGTATTCAAACGTGACAGGTTTCGAAGTAACGCTTACCTGACGGCATCTTCTTTATCTCAAGGGCAATGGTCAATATCCGCTGGTACTTACTTGCTCTACCACTGAGCTACTCAGGATTGCCCCAAGACCGGATTCGAACCGGCGACACGAAGTAGCGCATATTTACGGCACCTTAATATTTCAACTTTTTAAAAAAGGGTAAAAAGCAATAAGTGAAATGCACCTTGCGGTGCTCCTGCTCTAACCAAACTGAGCTACACTGGTCTAAACCAATGGCCGGACTTGAACCGGCGACCTGGACGTTAAATGCGAAGTAACACTCATCTACGACACCTTTTTTATTTTCAATTTCTTTAAAAGGAAGGGTAAAAAACAATAAGCCATTCATACCGCCCGTAGCATATAGCCCGGCAACGGTTCCTGGTCGAAGTAAGACTTATTTACGACACCTTCTTTATATTTTATAAGGAGCAACAGGCGAACGCGGGACGGGGGAACGCCTTTGGGACTCGAACCCACAGCACCACTAAGTGGCACTGCCCACCCCCTCCAATGGTAGCGAAGTAACCCGTTTCTACGGCATCCTTATATTTTTAAAGGTTGTACGTTTGACGTAGTACGTTATACGTTTTTCGTGTTGTTTTAACTTACAACGTAAAACGTCTTACGTACAACCTATCAGATAGCTATTTTATTGATCTCGTCCAAAGCCGAGCCTCCGTTTTCTAAGGCAGCTAACACCTCAAAAACCTTATCGCTCCAACCTGCTACCAGGTAAACATCGTTGCGTAATATTTGCAATGGTGCTTGTCCGTAACCTTTTAGGTCGAACAGGTACAGCTTTGCATCCGGAGCAACCTCTGCTTTGTAACGTAACCATAAGGCATGTATATGGTCGCCTGTTGTTGACGATGTGTTATACAATTGGCAGTCGGTAAACAATAGTACCTTATCCATTTTCACCTTACGGGACAACAGATCTTTGATCACCAGGTAGCCATTGGTAGCGTAACCTACTTCACCCTCGCGTTTGTAAAACTCCTGCACGTTGCCCAGGATATTATTCCGTGGCACGGCAATCGTCTTCCAAATATTACCAAACATACCTACCTCTACGTTTTTGCAGCGCGACTGTAGCAGCATAGCCAGCATCAGACCCACGTCGTACAACAACACTTTCGACTTTGCCGAAACCGGTGTTTGCATCGAGCCCGATACGTCGCAGGCCAGCAATACGCGGGTATTGTAGTCGAAACCTTTAATGTTAGCTGCGCTTGCCTGTACTGCTTTTTCCAAAGCATCCAGCAATTCGCCGGTGTAACCTTTGTTGTTGCCCTGCATAAAAGCAGTTAGCTTTTTAAGCATACTTTGTGCAGGCACGCTGGTAACCGGATTTATCAACTCCCGGTAAGCTGCCAAATAGCGGAATGGGAACTGTTTGGCTTTGGCTACTTGTGCAGGGTCAGCCAGTGTTGCACATACTTTTTGGAAATGTGCATAGCTTACCCCCGCCTCCTGTATATTTCGCAGGTTTCGCAACAGGGCCATATAACCCAGCTTTCCGCTGTCGATCAGTTCTTCCCATTTCGCGCGGAACGCTATGGCTTTAGCCTCGTCGCTATCAAAGCTCAACTGGCCCAAAGCCGATAGCTCTGTTTCCCAGGTGTAAGGTGTCTGCAAAGTGCCATTTACTATTTTGTTGAACAGCACTTGCTGCAATTCGTCCTTTGCTTTAGGGTGAACCAGGAACAAGGCGTCGCGCAATTTGATGGCGCCATCGCAGTTGTACTTTGCAAACTGGTATTCGTCGAAACGGTTGAATGCAGTGCTTAAACCTTTCTGCAACTGCTTGCTCAGGCGGTTCAGCTTTTTGGTGCCGGTACGCTTGTTCAGCAATTCATAGCAGGCCAATAGCTCGGTGATCTCATCCGCACGGCCAACTACGCCTTCGGTTACCCGGGCGACCAGGTTGTCGCCCGAGTGCAGGTTAGCCAATTCGGTAACCAGTACCAGCGGCACCGAACGCATATACATTTTGGTACGCGCATACACAGCCAGCTTGCCCACAAATTCAGGCTTGCATTTATACATCAATGCGCGCAAGCGGTTCATACGGTCCTCGTTCTTTTCGTAGAACGAATCATTCAGGCTCCAGGTAACTACGGCGGTGTAGAGCTCCATTTCGGCACTCATCGCAAAGGCTTTTGCGCCTTCGTAATTGGTAACCTGTGTTTTTGCCTTGTTGAGTAAATTAAATTTCATTGGGAACCTCCCTTTTTTGTTTTGTTGAAACAAAGATTGGGGGCTACTGCGCAGTGTATTTGCGCAGATGAAATTATTTTGAAAAAAGTTCGATTTTTTTAGTGGTGCCGGAAGAGAGACTCGAGCTCTCTTCCGGGTACTTTTTGTGTTTTAGGTTCGGCCCCCTATCTGCATTGGCGCTTCATGACAGCTGCCATGCTATCCATGCCGCAAATGCGGCGGCCTTTGCATCTAAAACACCTTCACCTGGATTAAACGGATTGCCATTAAAATCGGCTATGGTGCTTCCTTCGCCTTCAGGCGGGCGATGGTTTACATCGATGGAATACCGCCAATATTGTGCATGATTTGCCCATTCCTCCTGGTTTACCAACTCGGGCGAACCTGCCCAAAGGTTCCAGGTTAAAACGTTGCCGGCCAGCAGCAGATTGCCGGACCCGACGTTAAAAAGGTCCATCATCCAGCTATTAAATTCATCAGCTTTTGGATTGGAGGTTGAATCGATATTTCCTATCAGCACCGCTAAATTTGCAACGGCCCATGCATAATCGCGCCAGTGTTTGGTCCGGTCGGGGAAAGGATAATCAGCACGCTCACCCATCCGCACTTGTATGTCGGGCAGGCCATTCTCATCCGTCGCATTTATCCTGATCCCATTTGCTTTACTGAGCGGCAATTTGTTATCCCATAGTTTGTCCAGTTTCAAAAGCTGTTGCCAGAACCACCCATCCACACTATCCGGGCTAAACCATATCGTGGGTTTAATGGTTATATCGGCTGCAAATAACTGCTCTCCAGGTGCAGCCTCGTCAATCCAGCCCCTGTTCCCGGTCACAGTAACTTCAATATTCATCGTGACGCCCAGTGAGGGGAAATAAACACCCTGTTGCGGACATATAATGGACCAAACCCGGCCGGTATCGTCGTACCCAAGCCGGGATATATCCGGCGCAAACATCTGGTACATCCTTGTAGTGGGGTCTCCCGGCGTTGTCGGCCAGCTAAATTCCGGCCACCGGGCCCTTAACATGCGGGTAATTTTTGGAATATTATTCAAATTCCCTTCGAAAGGCAGTGATGCAAGCAATGCGGAATTTGGGTAGGGCTGATTGGGCGGATTGTTAGAAAACCCACCGATCCATCCACCAGGAATGAACGACGGTTGCGTAGGTGCGGCTACATCTGGATTAAGGCTCATGATTTTAAATTTTGTTTGAGAGGTTTAAGACGATAGGATTGTTTAATCGAAATTACAAACCATAGTTGATTTAAAACACCGTTAAAACACCCATTTTTTCACCGTGTTAATGCGAAAGAATGAATTCCGGATAAATAGCAGGTGTTGCACAGAACGCTATCATAGCGGGCTACCTGCCTACGGGCCATAAGCCAGGAGGCTTGCGGCAGCGACGGTACGCCACCTCTTTTGGCCTGCGCTGCATACTCGCGCCAGTTGGGGACGGGGCGGCAGTGAATAAAGTCTATCTACGCCTCAAACGCGCATAATTTCTGCTGAAAATAATGATAAATATTATAGCAGCTGTTGGTAGCATAGTCGGATCGAAGTAATATATAATACTCAAAATCGCGACGAGTAGGAATAGTCCGATTACCAATTTCAACTTTCTTTTATCCAGTTTTCGACTTCGACTTTTACTTTTTAATGTTTTGTAAGGCGGATGGTAATTAAAACCCGGCTCCAGTTCCTTGATCTCAAATCTTTTCACTAATACAGCATTTATGCGATACCAATTTTTGTAATTATACAGGTTGAATTGCGCATAATTTTCAAAGAAATCCTTTACCTGCTGGTCAAGCTTCCGTTGGACTTTTTCGTCTAATTCCTCATCAAAATAATCTGTTAAAGAGTACATTTCTATTTTTTCGTACCTGGTAAATTCTGACCGGTAAACCAATTTATCCAGCACAACCCTGGCTTTGTCAGTAGTTATTTTATTGATAAGCAATTGGGTATACACAACGCCAAAAAGGACTCTCAGGTGCAAAATATCTTCAGTGACATCGATTGAATTTAAGACAGTAAGCAACTCATTTACATCATGACTAAGGGATATCTCAATAAAAAAATAGTCAGGTTCTTCTTCTGTAGAAATGATCCAATCGGCCCACAGGACGATCTCCTGTTTTGAAATCAGGCCTAGTTTCAGACCTTCCCGGAAAACCGCTATCAATGGCTTTATTTTTTCGGGGTCAGTGTTGCCATAAAGTTTTGCTTTTATTTCATCTCGCCACGCATATAGCCCGCCGATTTCAAATACACCGCCTTTTAGAAACCGTGCGATAAATTCAGCCAATGATTTGGTTAGTATGATTTTCCCTTTTTCACCATCCACGTTAAAAATAGCATAGTCATTAGGATCCCTGGGGGTTACTTCCAGCTCCCACATATCGCAGTAGATCATATATTCTGCTATCTCAAAATGCTTGTCATAGCTCTTATATCTTTCAGCTATGTCAGCAAGCGGTGTCATATTGAAAATATCCTCGACAGTTTCAAAACCGTCGGTAAACCTGTAAAATGTTTTGAAGTCATCAGGTAGAGTGATACTGTATATGCTTTCAACCTTTTTTATCAACTCCTCGCTTGCTCCTGCATGCAGCGTTAACCCCAACGGTCCGTTATAGGATTTAAGTAGGTCAATGGCGTCGTTAATAGTCATGATAAGGATTGGTGCTCAATATTGCTTGCTTACATCAAAGATGCGATAAAAATTCATAGCCCGTAAGCGTGGACGCTTACAACTTTTTATGTTCAAGTGTCCACACTTGAACAGGCGGGAGAGTTAATCTTAAAGCTTAATTGACAAGCGAGGAGTTTAACAATACCTCATAGTTATTGAAAAAATACGTTTCCAATAAATGGTAAACGGGAGCTAATAAGTCTTCAAGTTTTTTATTGCAAATCAAGAAGTCCTTTTTGTACTCAATTACCTTTTTATCGGTCATTTGCTTTACTAAGTATTTCAAGTTTTCAAATTCCTCACATTGATCACTGTTTAATATAATGTGAAACATTTCGATCCGCCTAAGGTCTGAGTAGCCTATTTTCTCACTATGGGCAATTGTGTTTCTGTCTTCACGAAACATATTGATGTAATTTAAAACTTGAAGTAAGGCATTATTTAATCCAGGTATTAAATCTTCAATTCTGTCGAAATATTTACCTTTTTGATTTATTAACATTATCGGGGCTTTGCATTGTATAGAAGTCAGATTAAGAATTAATATATTATTTACCAAAATTAACAATCTATCCATAATTCCAGTTACTCTCAAGAGATAACCTTCAATATGATAAATCATATATTCGTACCTTGAAATTTTGTTTTTTGTCATCGCAGGAGTGTTGCGAAAACTTGCCAAAAAAATTGCAGAATAGTTTAATTGATCCATAAGTCCTTTAATTTCGTATAACGCTTGAAAGCAATCTGAAATATATTGTTCGTGCTTATAAAGTGGCCTTGAGGGATGAAAGCCTTTACTAGGCTTTCGGATTTCATCAAGCGAAAGAACCTTTTCGGCCAGGAGATTTGATAGCTTTTGTAAAAATGAATCTGACATAGTTATAATTATTTAATATAGTATTTTTTTTGCTTTGGTCGGTGTTATCATCGACCTTAACTTCAATCCTCCGGCCTCTCCTTCGGATCCGCCATTCTTACTATCCTCGGTTCAAACTTAGCCAGTACTTCTACCAGGTCCGTCTGCGCAGCCATCACGGTATGGATATCCTTGTAGGCCATTGGCGCTTCGTCCATGTCGCTGCCCATCAGGGTAATACGTTTATCAAGCAGGTTGGCGGCTATGGCGGCTTTGTCCAATGTTTTAAAGGCGGCGCTTCGACTCATCAGTCGCCCTGCCCCGTGCGAGGCGGAGTTGATGGAGGCCGCATCGCCCTTGCCGCGCACCACAAAGCCGGGTGTGCTCATGCTGCCGGGGATAATACCCAGCACACCTTCGCCCGCAGGTGTGGCGCCTTTGCGGTGCACCATCACTTCGGTACCATCGGCCAGTTGTTCCTTCCACGCAAAATTGTGATGGTTCTCTATCCGCATCAGCGGGTTAAGCTTTAGCGCACGGGCAATTTTGTTATGTATCTCGTGATGGTTGGCGCTGGCATATTCACCGGCCAGGTTCATGGCAATCCAGTATTCCTGCCCTTCATCCTTATCCAAATCCAGCCATGCCAGGTGCTTGGCTTCGGGTGGCAATTTGGTTTTGGTCATGGCTATTTTGGAGTAATAATCCGCAATGCTCCCCCCAAACCCGCGCGAGCCGGAGTGCGAAAGTAGTGCCAAATATTCACCTGCCGGGATGCCTTCCAAAGCGCCTTCGGTTAGGGTCAGTTCGCCCCATTCCACAAAATGGTTACCCGTGCCGGATGTTCCCAGCTGCGCATAAGCCTTGTCCTTCAAACTGCGGATCACCTTGGTTTCGCTCCACGTTTTACTGTCGAACAACGAGGTATCATGATACTTTTTAGTCGTCCCGCCGATGCCGAAATTAGTATGGTCTATCAGCAGGTTTTTCAGCCTGTCGGTTTCGGTGTCCACCACGCCGCCGGACATGTCAAAAATGCTCAGGCACATACGGCAGGCAATATCCACGCCCACGGCAAAGGGGATAATGGTATTGGCCTTAGTGGCCAGCACCCCGCCAATAGGCAGACCGTAGCCCTGGTGGGCATCGGGCATAAGGGCGCCAGCAACAGCCACCGGCAACTGTATGGCTGTTTTCATCTGTGCTAAGGCGCCCACTTCAATGTGCTCCAAACCCCAAACCGGGAAATCTGCTATCTCTTCCTTTAAGGCAAAGTTGCTGCGCTGCTGTTTCACAAACTTTCCTTCCTTACGCAACGCGATCACATCTTCGGCCAGGTTTTTAAATTTGCCACCCTTCTTCATAGCATAAGGCATCGGGTCGTCTATCAGGGCTTCCAGGTTGGCCAGTATTTGTGCCTTATCCATCACGTTATGTTTCAGTAAACCATTGGCCACACGACTGAAGTTGGCAAGTACTTCCACATCGTTGATGCCTAAGGCTTTTAATTCGTTATTGGTTATTTTTTCTTTTTCCATTTTGCCTATCGCTTTATGAGTTGACTCACCCGGTCATTGCTTCGCCCGACCGCCCTCTCTACCGCAGGCGGTAAAGAGGGTTAAAAAAACTCCCCCTCTTTGCACAGCAGAGAGGGGACTTGGGGGGTGAGTCAACCCGCCGCTTTGCTATTTAATGATACAAAGTAAAACACCATGTGCGCAATCTATTTGCGCAGTAGAAAATAATTTGATAATTTTCACCTAACCAAATCTAAAATCGTAATTCGTAAATCTAAAATCACCTATGCCTGTCAACCGCAACGCCCTTATCCGTTATCGTACTATTGATAGCTGCCTGCAGAACCGCCGCCGTAAATGGACGCTGGATGACCTGATAGAAGCCTGCTCCGATGCTATTTACGAGTACCAGGGCATCATGACCGGTGTAAGCCGCCGGACCATACAGGCCGATATCGAGATGATGCGCAGCAATAAACTCGGTTACGAGGCACCTATTATTGTGGTTGATAAGAAGTATTACACTTACGAGGATAAAAGCTACAGTATCACCAATATTCCGCTCAACAACCAGGATATGCAGGTACTGGGCGAGGTAACAAGCTTGCTGCAGCAGTTTAAGGGCTTCGGCCATTTTGCAGACCTTAGCGAAATGGTGAGTAAACTGGAGGATAAGATATACACCCAAAAAACCCACAGCGCCCCGGTGATTGACTTTGAGAAGAATGATAATTTGAAGGGGCTGGAATGGATAGAGGTAATTCGTAAGACTATCGTTGCGAAAAAAACTTTTTGTGTTACCTATCAGTCTTTTAAAGCAAGGGAAGCCAGTACATTTTGTTTCAGCGGTTACTTGCTAAAAGAGTACCGCAACAGGTGGTTTGTATTAGGCGTTGCGCATGTGCGTCACCAGCCATTGTTAAATTTAGCGCTTGACAGGATACAATCCATTACCGAACATGAAGACCCTTACCGGGAAAACACCGATATTGATTTTTCTACCTATTATAATGACGTGATCGGTGTAACCAAATCGCCCGGTCAACGTGATTGCGAGGTGGTGTTTTGGATTGATAACAAGAACGCGCCTTATGTAATCACCAAGCCGCTGCATCATACGCAAAAGCTGTTAAAAGAAGAAGCAGATGGTAAGATATTCAGCATTAAGGTGATCCTGAATTTTGAACTGGAGCGTGAGTTGCTGGGTTTTGGCTCGAAGCTGCAGGTTTTGGGTCCAAGGATATTGGTGAAACAGATCAAAGAACAATTGCGGAAAACGCTGGAGAATTATACGGTGGAGCAACAAAGTGATAGTCCTGAATAAATTTTGAGATTATTTATGGAAAAGGTGTTTGTGCCGCATCCTTAGGTAAATAATCTTTGCAATGATCATTTAAACCCTGAACTATGCCCTCTGTAAAATTCAAAACATTTCAGTACCTGTTAGCTTTAGTTCTTTTGTTCCACATCTCAAAAGGTAACTGCCAAAAAAAGAATAGTACGAACAAAATTAAAGCAGATTCCCTGGTAGCGGTTGGCTCCCGAACGCTTCTCAATAGTGATACCAATAGTTGGGAAAAGCTGGAATCCTCCATCAACAGGAAAGGGCTGCTTACTGAGCTTGATGCTGAACTGGAGCGCCGGAAACAGTTGGCCATAAAATCAGGGGATGATATTATGCTTGCCCGCAGCCTTAACGACCTGATGAAGATTCGCGATTTACGAACAGAAGATACCCTATACTTCCGTAACAGCGCTTTTATGGATACCATTCTAAATAATCCCAATGCTTCCGCAGCTTTAAAGACTATCATTCACATCCTGCATGCACAGCGGTTGAATAATTTTGATCACCGCCCGTTAAGATTTAACGCCGCAGCATACCGTACAAAAGATCTGAAATATAACTACGCTGCGCTTACTCCCAAATTGCGTGACGACATAGTAGTTAAAGACCTGGAAGCGGCACAACGTAATCATCCATTCAAAGGAGACGTAACCAGGTTGCTGTGGCTCTCCTCTAACCCCGACGTTTTTTTGTTTGAGCCTAAATTTGAAGATATCGTATTATCTGAACGAACCAACCTGGTTGCAAACCGGTACTATGAGTATGACGTTGAAAAATCCCCGGTTGGCAAATGGGCTTCGCTGCCATCAGCGAAGTTCAGGCAACTGCTTGATAGCCTGGCAAGCAGTAAAGAAGGCGGATCAACAGTTTTAGGCGGATATCATCGGTGGCTGTCGTACAATAAAAGTGACCAGGGTATAGCCATGTTTATCGAATCACTGACGCGTAAATACATTTACCTGTCTTTCTCTCAGGATTCAGTAAGCCGCGAGGCATATATTAAATATTTACTTGAAAGTACAAACTCAACTTACCCTGCTTTTAGAGCCCATTCCGTTTACCAGCTTTGCCTGATATGGAATGAAGACGGCAATAAGTACGCGAATTTTTATGACAGGTACCAATATGTGACTGGTAATAACTTTGATAAAAGATTCCAATTTATGCCGATGAGGGCGCTGCAATTATACAAGCAGCATAAAGAGCTCCTGAGCAAATATCCTTTGTTGGACGGGGTGCTTGAATTGATGGTACAGCAGATACTTAAATCAGGTTTGCGCATAGAAATGGAAGATAAACTTATTCCCGGCGAAGCTATTGCTGTAAAAGCAATATATAAGAATTCAAGTGCCTTGTTTTATCGGGTGATAAGGGTAAATTCCGGCGAGCCTGTCAGAGATAAAAGGGGAATGGCTGCATCTGCTTTATTGAACCGGGCTGCTGTTTTGGAAGACAGGTTTATACTGTCGCTGCCGGATGACCATAATAACCATGCCGTCTATTTAAAACTGCCGTCGTTAGAAAAAGGGAACTATTGCCTTCTTTTCAGCAATAAAAATTTTAAAGACAATACAGGTAGCATTAACAGCATTACATTTCAGGTGACAGGAATAGCTGCTATCAATTCGGACGAAAGAGTTTATGTCCTGGACCGAAAGACCGGATTGCCATTAGCCGGTGCAGTCGTCCGGTCATTCAAAAAACATGTTGAAATAACAAATGGGGTGCCCGTAAAAGTGCGGCAAGAAGGTTATATAACCATTCCTGAAGATAAAGCGGATAGCATTGTAGTATCCTGCAAAGGCGATACGCTGGGCCAGTTATTTACAGCGCATCTTAACAACCTCCCTGACGATGTGTATGATAAAGATATGTATGACGACCTGGACGATTTTTACGATGATAAGCTGACCATGCATGTATTTACCGACAGAAGCATATACAGGCCGGGTCAAACCGTCCATTACAAGATTATCTTTCTAACTAAAGACCCACAAACCGGGGCACCGATTTTGTTCAATAGTCAAAATCTCGGTGGTGGTTTTTTTAAAAATAAGCTTAATAAATGGCTGAAAGATAAACATGATTTGATCGTGCTGGAAGATCCGTTTAATCGAAAAACTGATTCGGCTAAAGTAAGGATCAATGAGTTTGGAAGCTTCGCCGGGTCTTTTACGCTGCCAAAAACAGCTCCGACAGGCGACTGGAGAATAGAAGGGGAGCCTGATGAGGATTATCGAAACCGGGGCGAATTTCAAGTGGAAGAATATAAAAGGCCGACCATTGAGCTGAGCATGGAAAAACCGAAGAAAATGCTCAAACCGGGTGAACCGTTTATAATCAAGCTAAAACTGCGCTCATTTAGCGGGGCTGACCTGAACGATATTCCGATAAATTATACCTTGAGTCGTTATGGAAAGTTGCCCTATAAAAGCAGTGGTTCAGCATTTATAAATGATTATAAAACCATTCAGCTTATTGATACAGTTGGGCATACCGAGAAAAATGGTGAGTTGCAGATAGCTGTAAATGATACCTTGCTTTCCAGGTGCAAGTTTAATGGTGAAGAAACACTTAATTATACCTACCAACTAAATGCCACCGCGGTTGATGCCACAGGCGAAAGTTCCGAGATAAATGAAAGTGTGAACATATCCACCAGGCCGGTAAAGATCCGTATAGCCATGGATAATATATACGACCGGCAGGCCCTGCCGCCTTTAAATGTTGCTACAACAGCCGATTTTGAAGGTACTGTGGGACGACAGGTGAAGGTAAAACTTTACCGTGTAACAGATCCGTCTGCATCCGGACTCGTCAGGAGGGAAGTTGACCAGTGGTTTTACCCGGAATCTGATTGGAATAAATGGTTCCCGCAATTAGCGACAACATCCATCCAAATAAGTAAAACAAGGACATTGGTACTTGATACGATCGTCAACACAGGATCGTACCAAAAACTTACTCTGCCCAAAGAGAAATTAAATGCCGGATTTTATGCGCTGGAGGCCATTTGTGAAGAAGACAATAAGATCATTGGACAATCTGACTATAATTTTAAGGTTTTTGACAGCAAGTCTGGCGAAAGCCCTGTTAATGATATAGATTATCTCCCCACAAACTCCCTAAAACCGGGTGAAACAGTAACCTGGTACAGCTCTGACAAAAATGATAACTATACAATATACCAGGTGCTTTATGAAGCAGCCGGTAAACACCGTGTGATAAAAAACATATACCAGGAGTTTGTTGAAAAAAAGGGCCTGCGGCGGTGGACCTACCGGGTACCATCCAATGCGACAGGAACGATATTGCTTACCCGTATTTCAGTATGGAATAATCAAATATCCCGGCATGAAAAGAGAGTATTCCTGGTTAAAACCGCAGCCGAACCACCGGAGATCATCGTCGAAAAATACCGCAAGGTGATGGCCCCGGGCGCAGAGGAAACCTTTAGTGTATCTATTAAAACAAAAAATGACAATGTAGCAGCCGAGCTGATGACCACAATGTATGATGCCTCGCTGGACAAATTGCAGGAGCATCATTGGAATTTGCCCTATCCGGAAGGTGAACGGCTTTATCTTCAGACGTCCTGGGATTATTCACTTTCTTCAACCGGGTCATCAGGAGATTACGGACAGAGCGAGCCGCAACCATTATACAGAGAAATCATGATACAAGGTGCACCAGGTGCGGCAAAAGCATTAACAGGGCGCGTGTCAGGCTTGAGCATTACTGACGGCAGCGGCCTGAATGAAGTCGTAGTGGTTGGTTATGGAACGCAATTAAAAAAAGATCTTGCATATAGTGCAACTACGGTAATGATCAGGGGAACAAGCAGCATTCTTGATTATAAACAACCATTAATTGTGCTTGATGGCGAAATTTATACAGGCGACTTAAAAAATATCCCGGTCGCAGGTATAACCCAGGCTATAGTGCTCAAAGGCGCGGATGCCAGCGCGATATATGGATCGAGAGCTGCCGATGGCGTGCTGATCATCAGCACAAAAGGGCCAATAGTTTTACCGGGAACTGAAGAGCCTGTGGTTAAGATCAGGAAGAATTTTAATGAGACGGCATTCTTCTTTCCACAGGTACATGCCGGGACTGATGGATATTATCATTTCAGCTTTACCATGCCCGAAACCGCAACTGAATGGAACTGGAAAATGCTGGCACATACCCGGAATGCACAATTTGCTTACCTGGAGAAAAAACTGCAAACACAACTGAACCTGATGGTTCAGCCCAACATGCCACGACTATTATACCAGGGCGATCAAATAAAGCTGCAAAGCAGGATAAGCAACCTGGATACAACCGGCGTAACCGGGAAAATAACTTGTAAAATAGAAGATGCCGTTACCGGGGAGGATATCACTGCATCAATGGTAAATAATAGCACGCAAACCTTTAGCCTGAATAGAAAAAGCTCAGGTGCGGAATCTTTTTTAATGACAGTACCTGCCAAACAATCCAACCCATTGAAAATTGTTATTACTGTGACCGGAGGAAGTGCTTCCGATGCCGAGGAACATACTATACCGGTATTATCATCAAAAGTATTTGTGCGGCAAAGTGTTCCGGTGCACTTTAAAAATAGTCAGTCAGCTATCTCCCCGACTGCCAATTTGCCCAGGGATGCTCAGTTGTATGGTATAAGCATATCTATTGACCAAAAACCGCAGGCAGCACTTATTAATGCCTTGCCCTGGCTGGCCGGCTACTCTTATGATTGTGCCGAACAGACATTTAACAAATTAAGAGCGAGGGTCATAGCTTTGAGGTTGATGCAGAAGGACACAATTGCGCAGGCAGCATTTAAGAAGGCATCGTTATCCGTCGAAAAAGACAAGCCAAAAGATCAAACATTGCCGGATGAATTGGCTGCAGAAACTATGCCCTGGTTAAGTATCGGAAACCAGGCTGCTGATCGGCAAAAACAGCTATTCCATTTGCTGGATACTATTGATACGAAGAATGATATTGATAAGCGGCTGGAAAAACTCTATAAAATGCAACAGGCTGACGGCGGATTGGCCTGGTTTGAAGGCGGGAAAAGCAATGCTTACATTTCAGCCTATGTTTTAGCCGGATTTGGTCAGCTTAAAAAAGGAGGATGGGTCACAGGTGCACGAAATGCTGATCGTCAAAAACAATTTATTGATAAATTATATCAATATAATAAAGAGCAAATTCTGGAGCAGTATAGTGAAAGCCCTGATATGTTCCTATTATATGCGCTTTCTTATTGGAGAGAATCCCAGGATGAATCAACAGCTTTGCATGAGAAGGTGAATGGATGGTTGAGCCGGGCCTGGCAAAACCAGGATAAACCCGACCTGGAACAGCAGGCATTATTGATCATCAATACATTCAGATTTACAAAAGACGAAGACGCTTTAAATAGAAAAGCGCAAATACTATTAGAGAACATAAAACAATTGGCGATAAATGATGCAGAGAATGGATTGCGCTGGAAAGATATATCAGATTCCGAAGAGCTTAGCGGTTCGGCAGAGGAAACAATGGCACTCCTATCAGAAGCTTTCGATCTGAGTGGGAAATATAAAGATGTAAATCCGGGGATGCTAAAATGGGTGTTGACCACAAGGCAGGATCAGCATTGGCAAACAACCAAAGCTACCGCAGCCGCTATAGGTATGCTTCAAAAACAGAAAGGCACTACATTTGGTGATACCAAAGCTTTTACAGCAGAACTTACAGGACAGCATTTGTCTGTTTCTGATGGATTGCTTGACGGCATGCCTACCGCTTTTGCTGCCGTCAAACAGTCACCCGGAACAATTAATTTGCAGCAAACCGGACAGGGTGCCAATGGTGCCGTAACCTGGTATTATTTTAGTGAGGCTAGGCAACTGGACACGTTAAATAAGGCGGTAAGTATTAAGAAACAATTTTTCAGGGAGGATAAAGTTAAAGGCTGGGTTGAGGTAACACCTGAGACAGTTTTAAAAGTTGGCGATAATGTTCGTGTCAAACTAATCATAGAAACAGCTTCCAGGCTAAAGTTTGTCCATATCAGTGATCCACGTGCAGCGGCGTTCGAACCGAAAGACAATAACAGCGGCTACCAATACGCTAATGGGTTTAGCTATTATCAGTCTGTAAAAGATGCAGGGTTAGAGTTATTTACTGAGTCGGTGCCGCGAGGGATTTCTGAAATAAACTATGAACTTGTGGTGGCAATGGACGGGCGGTTTACAAGTGGACCTGCCAGGTTACAGTGTATGTATCAACCGTCAGTAACCGCCTACAGTAACACCAAAAAATTTCTCAGTAATTAGGAGTAGCAGTTAGGAAGGGCGAATTAATTATATTTTCCCACTCAAAAGAGTGTATATATCACCCGCTAATACCCTTATTTAAACTAATTATAAATAATATTTTAGAATTCAAATTGCGATTATATCTTTGCGCTTAATTAGACTTAATCTAAATAATACGTGAAAATAATTAATACACTATCTATTAAGCTTACTTTTTTAATATTAATGTTCTGCAACATCGTTAAAGCAGATAATGACCTGGCAAACGGCAAAATTTCCGGAACAGTTAAAACATCAGATGGCCAACCGGCCGGGTACGTAACGGTATCTGTTAAAGAGCTAAACCGGGCAACCAGCACTGCAGATGACGGTACTTATACCATCAGCAACATAAAGCCCGGTAGTTACACCCTGGTGGTTTCATTTGTTGGCACCCAAAGCCTGGAGAAGCCGATTACCGTGCTGGCATCAAAAACAACGGTGGTAGATTTTACATTAACAGAAAACGCCTCAAGACTAAACGAGGTAATTATTAATGCAAATAGATCACCTAAGCCTGTATCATTAGATAAGGCGAACATTCGGGCACTTGATCTTCCTCAAAGCACCGGAACAGTAGGCCACCAGGTTATCGAAGACCAGCAAATAAACCGGTTGGGTGATGCAATTAAAAATGTAAGCGGTGTTTCGTTGACACAAACACGGGGCGGCGTAGGCGAAACATTTTCAGCACGGGGATATAGTATAGGTATAACCGGGGCATCAAGCAGCATTTTTAAGGATGGCGTGCTAACCAATACAGCCGGATTTCCTGAGGCAAGTACCCTGGAATCTGTAGAGGTATTGAAAGGAAGCGCGGCCCTGCTTTATGGTAATGTATCCAGCGGCCTTATCATTAATATGGTTACTAAAAAGCCCCAGTTTGAAAGCGGCGGCGAGGTTTCCCTGCGCTACGGAAGCTACAGTATGTTTAAACCCAGTGTAGATGTTTACGGGCCTGTTAGCCAAAATATAGCCTTCCGGCTAATCGGAGTTTACGAAAACGACGGAAGCTACCGGAACCATGTGTATGCTATACGGAAATATGTAAACCCTTCAGTATTATTTAACCTTGGTAAAAAAACCACTTTGCTGGTTGCAGGCGATTATTTGCGTGAGAGCCTTACCCCTGATTTCGGCATTGGATCTTTAAATAATGGCCAGGCGATTCCCACCATGGTGCCACGCTCACAGTACATCAATACCGCATGGGCCTATAGCCACATGAACCAGTTTTCGGGGACGGCAACTTTGAACCACCAGTTTAATGATAACTGGCATTTGAACGCGATCATATCCCGGCAGGGAACCTATATCGATTCGTATCAGGCAAGCTTGCCTAATACCGTCAGCGCGACAGGCGAATGGAGCAGGCGCCTGGCTCGTGCAAACACCAAAGAAGATAATTATACCGGTCAGGTTAATTTAACCGGGAAATTTAAAACCGGATCAGTGAGCCACCAGGTATTGGTAGGAACAGATGTTACCAAAGTAGTAAATGTTACCAATGGGTACAGTGTCGGGGGACAGAATATCAGCACGTATGTTTATGATCAGATTAATACTATCGACCTGGCAAAGTATACTCAACGTACGGACATTCCGGCCGCAGTAGATACTGCGCGCACCACTGCGCCTGTTTACCGTTGGGGAACCTACGCTCAGGATTTGATAAGCTTTACAGATAAAATAAAGGTGCTGGCGGGAATAAGATGGTCGTGGCAGGAAACCGATCAAACCAATATTCAATACCTGGTGACGCAAACTTCAGGCAATGGGTCTGCTATTACGAAGTTTGACCGCGCGTTTTCGCCCAAACTGGCGTTTATCTATCAACCCATCAGTACGAGTTCGGTGTATGTAAGCTATAGCAATAATTTTATAGTTAATACTGGGACGGATGTTAATACAGGGCAGGGACTTAAACCATCATTGTTGAACCAATATGAAATCGGCTCAAAAAACGAATTGTTCAATGGTAAGATCATTGCCAATGTGAGTGTATACCGTATCATCAACAGCAACCTTGCTGTAGTATCGCCTGTTAAAGCCGATGGTACCGTTAATAGCGACAATACTGTTAAAACACTTAGCGGGGAAACTACCAGTGATGGTTTTGATATTGATATAACAGGGCACCTTTCAAAGAATTTTTATTTTATCACCGGCTATTCTTATAACAATGCGCGGTATACCAAAACTTCAGGTTTAAAAGGGTCACCTTTATTGGGCGAACGCCTGGTGATCAGCCCGGTAAGCACAACGAATGCAACCCTGTTTTATACATTTACCAATCCGTCCCTTAAAGGATTTAAAGTTGGGGCAACCGCATTTTATACCGGGAGCAGAATGGCTGGGTACAACAATACCGTCGGCCAGACACAGGCTTACAGCCGCCTTATTCCCGTTGGCGGGTTTACCACGCTCGACCTTTCAGCCGGCTACACTTATAAAAAGATATCCCTGCTCGCAAGCGTGACTAACGTTACCAATACGATGAACTATTTAATCCATGATAATTACAGCATTACTCCAATTCCTCCACGTCAGTTTTTAACAACATTGTCCTATAAGTTTTAAAAACCAGCAGCGTTGAAAATTTTTGCCGGTAAAAAGCGGGAAATATATAATTGTACAAGCCAATAATATAAAAATCAAAAGCCCTCTTTATTCGTTATCCATTTGCTTCTATTCCGTGTTAGGTCACGCTTGATAGTGATAGATATCATTTATCGGGTGGAAAAGTTGCCTCATCTTTGCCATTATCAAAACGAAAAGATTATGAAAGCACTTGTGTATCACGGGCCGGGTAAAAAATCCTGGGAAGAAAAGCCCCAACCTGTAATATTGAAACCTACTGATGCAATTGTCAAAATATTAAAGACAACAATTTGCGGAACCGACCTTCATATTATGAAGGGGGATGTACCGGAAGTGACCGATGGCAGGATCATTGGACACGAGGGAGTTGGCGTTATCGAAGAAGTTGGAAACGCTGTAAGTAATTTCAAAAAAGGAGATCATGTTTTGATATCCTGCATCACTTCCTGCGGCAAATGCAGTTATTGTAAAAAGGGTATGTATTCGCATTGTGAAGATGGCGGCTGGATACTCGGCCACCTGATCGATGGTACCCAGGCAGAGTATGTAAGGATCCCTCATGCGGATAATAGTCTTTATCCTATCCCTGCCGGAGCTGACGAAGAGGCATTAGTAATGTTAAGCGATATTTTACCCACGGGTTTCGAATGCGGCGTATTGAATGGCCAGGTAAAGCCCGGGGATGTGATAGCTATTGTAGGGGCGGGACCGATTGGACTTGCGGCATTGTTAACCGCTCAATTTTATTCTCCTGCTGAGATTATTATGATTGACAGTGATGTAAACCGCCTCGAAGTTTCAAAAAAATTCGGTGCCAGTCAAACCATCAATTTTAAAAAGGAAAATGCTGTTGAAAAAGTGATGGCCTTAACGGGCGGCATTGGTGTTGATGTAGCCATTGAAGCGGTGGGTGTACCAGAATCGTTCGAGCTTTGCGAGTCGATCATCGCACCTGGCGGACATATCGCTAATGTAGGCGTACATGGGAAAAGTGTAGCTCTGCACCTGGAAACACTTTGGGCAAAAAACATTACCATCACTACACGCCTGGTCGATACAGTATCTACTGCTATGTTGTTGAAAACGGTTGAAGGCAAAAAACTGCAACCTGCGCAACTGATTACGCATCACTTTAAGCTTAACCAGGTTTTGGATGCATATAATACCTTCGAGCACGCAGCTGATGAAAAGGCACTCAAAGTGATTATAAGCAATGATTAAGAATCCCTGTCGGGGATTCTTTGGATAACAAAAAATGATCTTCATCACTTTTTTGTATAACTTAGAGCATTTACACAAATTATATCAATGTTGATATTTGTGATAGATGTCATTTTATATGGAAAATGCCGCGCTGCTTAGAGCGATAATTGAAAATGCCATCGATGGGATCATTACCATTGATGAACGCGGCAAAATTGAATCAATTAACCCTGCGGCCTGTGTCCTTTTTCAACGCGAACCGGATGAAGTTATCGGGCAGAATGTTTCTATGTTAATGCCACCGCCTGACCGTGAGAATCACGATGGCTACATAGCCAGGTATCAGCGTACAGGAGATCCGCATATTATTGGTACTGGACGTGAGGTTAAAGGGCTTAAGAAAGATGGCTCAGTTTTCCCATTCCGGCTTGGCGTAAGTGAAGTGCAGTTTTCGGGGCGGAAAATATATACCGGTTTTATACATGACCTGACCCTGCAAAAAGATGCTGAAGAAAAGCTAAAAGATTATGCTGCCAAACTGGAGGAACTAGTTGAAGAACGGACCCTTTCACTTAAAGAAACCGTACTTGCACTGCAACGGGCTAAAGAAGAGGTAAGCATTTCACTTGAAAAAGAAAAAGAACTCAGTCAACTCAAAAGCCGTTTCGTTTCAATGGCGTCGCATGAGTTCAGAACACCTCTGAGTGCCATTCAACTTTCGGCTGTGCTTATTGAAAAGTATTCGGCACAACAGGATAATCCTAATATAGCCAAGCATATCGGTAAAATAAAAAATGCGATCAGCAATCTTACATCTATACTCAACGATTTCCTTTCATTGGAAAAACTCGAAGCCGGAAAGGTTGAACCCGTTTACACCCCTTTTGACATTGTAAAATTTGCAGAAGAAATAACTGAGGAAATGCAATTGGTGGCTAAGCAAAATCAATTGATCGTGTTTCAACATACAGGTACCGGCAGTATAGTAAAGCTGGATCAGGGGCTATTAAAAAATTGTATACTAAACCTTATAGGGAATGCAATAAAATATTCAGGTGAGAATACTTTTATTGAATTTAATACAGAGATCAACGCAAAACAACTTACAGTAGTTATAAAAGACAATGGTATAGGCATCCCCGAAGGCGATCAAAAACACTTGTTTGAAGCATTCTTCCGGGCACATAATACAGGAAATATTCCGGGTACCGGTCTGGGGCTAAATATAGTTACCCGTTATACCAACCTGATGAATGGAAGTATCAGCTTTCAAAGCCAGGTTAATAAAGGCACTTTATTCATTCTTTCTTTCCCACAATCATTATGAAAACAATACTAATCATTGAAGATAATAATGACATCCGAGAAAGTACAGCAGAAATACTGGAATTAGCAGGGTTCGCTGTACACCAGGGTATAAATGGAAAACAAGGCGTTGACCTGGCATATCAGCACAAACCCGATCTGATACTATGCGATATTATGATGCCCGAACTTGATGGTTATGGTGTTTTATACCTGCTAAGCAAAAACACAGATACCGCATCCATCCCATTTATATTTTTGACCGCCAAAGCCGAAAGGGTTGACTTTCGGAAAGGTATGGAAATGGGCGCCGATGATTACCTGACCAAACCGTTTGATGATATTGAATTACTGAATGCCATAGAAAGCCGTTTGGAAAAAAAGCGCAAACAGGAAGAATATTACAGTAAGTCACTCCAAAGCATCGAAAAATTATCTGCAGGCAGGGGCGAAGGAATAGCAGAACTTAAAAATATTATCGCAGGCCGTAAGATAAGGCAGATCAAAAAAAAGCAGGTACTGTATTATGAGGGTGACCATCCACAGGGCTTGTATTTGGTAATTGAGGGATCCGTCAGGACATTTAAACTGGCTGAGGATGGGCGCGAATTGATGATGGGACTTCATAGAGCAGACGATTACCTAGGTGTAAATGCCTTGCTGCTCGACGAACCCTTTACAGAAACCGCTGAAGCTGTTGACGATTCAGCTATATGCCTGTTACCAAAGGAAGCTATTATTAATTTGATAAACCAGTATCCTGATATATCATTGCAGTTTATCAAGATACTTGCTAATAATATCAAAGAGAAGGAAGATCAATTGCTGGAACTCGCCTATAATTCAGTGAGAAAAAGGCTTGCGCAGGTATTGGTAAGATTGAGCCGGCAGCTACCGGACCCCTCACAATTTAAAATCTCAAGAGACGAACTGGCATCAATGGCCGGTATGGCTACAGAAACCGTTAGCAGGACATTGAGTGATTTTAAAGACGAAAAACTGATCGAGAAAAAAGGCAGCCACATCCAGATATTGGACCTGAACAGGCTTGCAAAAATGAAAAACTGATATCAATCACTTTTCTTAATGACCACCCTCATGGGCTAAGCCCTGCAACAGGAATATTTTTGTTCTAATAAATTCTGTTGAGAAATGAAGGTTGTAGCTTACAGTATTAAGTCATTTGAGAAAGAGTTTCTCATCAGGGCTAACCAAAAGAAACATGATATAACACTTATATCAAACCCACTAAGTCTTGAGACTGCAGCATACGCTGAAGGCAAGGACGCGGTTATTGTTTTCACCAACGACAACGTTTCAGACAGCGTTATAAACAAACTTGCCGATTTGGGGGTGAAATTCATTGCAACAAGATCAGTGGGCACAGATCATATCGATAAAAATGCGGCAGAAAAACAGGGGATAAAATTGGCTAATATTCCATCTTATTCACCTCATGCCATTGCAGAGCATACAATCGCATTAGCACTGGCGCTCAACCGGAAACTGATAAAATCCAACCAGCACAGCCATAATTTTGATTTTAGACTGGACGATTTGATAGGGTTTAACTTTTATAAAAAAACAGTTGGAGTAATTGGTTTAGGACATACCGGAATCGCTGCAGCAGCCATCTTCAATGGTTTCGGCTGCAGGGTATTGGGCTATGATATAGCATTTCCTGAAAAACTAAAGAAGATTGAGCAGGTAGATTTTGATACATTATTATCGGAATCCGATGTTATTTCTATTCATACTCCATTGACGGACCAGACCCGGCATATGATTAGTGCGTCGACCATATCTTTAATGAAAAGAGGGGTGATGCTTATAAACACATCCCGTGGGGCTTTGATCAAAACACGGGATGTATTGAATGCCCTGGAAACGGGCAGAATAGGCTACCTGGGCTTAGATGTTTATGAATTTGAAAAAGGCTTGTTTTTTGAAGACCATGAAGATGACCAGCAAAAAGATGCTTTGTTGAAAAGGCTGATGGATCATCCCAATGTCTTAATCACTCCTCACCAGGCCTTTTTGACAAAGGAGGCACTACAGGAAATAGCAAACCAGACTATCGCTAATCTTGATTTGTGGCAACAGGAAAAATGTGTTGGCGATGCCTGTATTTGCCACAAAAATTGTCATGTAAAAACAACCGCGGCAACAACATCGCAAAACAACTCTATTCATCTGCTATGAAATTGCCCGAAACTTTAATAGAAAAATATAATGTGGCTGCCCCGCGATATACAAGTTACCCCACAGTACCTTATTGGAGTAAAGCTGACTTTGATAAAGAGCTATGGGCCGGCCATGTTAAGTCGGCTTTTGATATTAGCAACAACAAGGATGGCATCAGTTTGTACATTCATCTCCCCTTTTGTGAAAGCTTATGCACTTATTGCGGCTGTAACACCAGGATCACTAAAAACCACAGTGTTGAAGAACCCTATATTGAGGCATTGCTTATGGAATGGGCAATGTATTGCAATATGTTTGAGGACAGGCCGGTAATAAGAGAAATACACCTGGGTGGGGGTACACCGACATTTTTTAGTCCGGCAAATCTGAAAAGGCTGATAAAAAGCATATTGGCAGGTTCCATCATTCACCCCGATGCTGATTTTGGTTTTGAAGGACATCCGGCCAATACAACCGTTGAACATCTGAAAACACTTTATGATCTTGGATTTAGAAGACTTAGCCTGGGTATTCAGGATTTTGATCCGCGTGTACAGTTCGTTATCAATCGCATACAAACATTTGAGGAGGTAAAAGAAGTGACAGAACATGCCCGGCAAATCGGCTATACTTCAGTAAACTACGATCTTATTTACGGCTTGCCACTGCAAACCATGGAAAGTCTCACTGATACGATAGAGAAAGTGAGTTTACTGATGCCGGACAGGATCGCTTTTTACAGTTATGCTCATGTACCGTGGATAAAACCAGGTCAACGGCGCTTTACTGAAAAACATCTCCCTTCTGCAACTAAAAAAAGGGCATTATATGGCCTGGGACATGAAACGCTAACAACCCTGGGTTATCACGATATTGGGATGGACCATTTTGCTTTACCGGGCGATGACCTGTATAAAGCTGGAAAAAGCAAGAATTTGCACCGGAATTTCATGGGTTATACTCATCAATATACACGATTATTGGTAGGTCTCGGGGTGTCGTCAATTAGTGATACCTGGGATGCTTATGCGCAGAATGTGAAAAGTGTTGAGGAATATATCAGCCTGGTGAATAATAACGAATTGCCGGTAGTAAAAGGACATTTCCTAACAGCTGAAGATATGATCATTCGCAGGCATATATTGAATATTATGTGCAAGGGGGAAACACACTGGAACCATCACGAAGAACCCTGCTATGCTTTGTTAGAAGGGCTGGAGCGCATGCAGGACCTTGCAGATGATGGCCTGGTCGAACTCAATTCATATCGCCTTACTGTTACACCGACCGGGAAACGCTTCCTGCGTAACATTTGTATGGCGATTGATGCCCGCTTATGGGCCGATCAACCTGCTACTCAATTATTCAGTATGGCCGGATAAGCGGGTATACTGAAAATCTTATTTTAGAAATAATAGTTTAGGGTCACTATGTAGAACTGATCGTATTCACTTCAATTAAGCTAAGCCTTTGTTCAGAAAGTGACAGCTCGCGAAACATTTTATCCAGGTAGTTTTTACTATGACTTGTCATTTGGGGTATCAATTGCTTATAATAGGCAATACCCCGCCCTAATTGTTCTTTAAAACTTTCAAAATATTTGGCTTTTTTCTCACTTATCGCGTCAATGTTATTTGATATTTCTTTTGATAAATAATCTATGTATAAGTTAAGCTCATTAATAAAAATATTGCTTCGGGCTGAGTCCTTCAAAAGATCAATCTTGCCATAAATGTGACCGATCATTTCATCAAGCGAATATACTCTGGAAAAATAAGCCAGGTTAGGCCCCGGGCAGATGGCTACACTATCACTTTCACGTGATTTGAGGATACCGTTTTTAATGTATACAGATGCGCATAAACCTTCGCAAAGGCACGTTTTTTCAACAACAGCCTCATACTTCCTTTTGTAATCGTCTTCACTTAACTGAAGGGCCTCCAACTGCCTGATCTTTAATTCCTGGTATTGCCTCGAAGCCGTACAAATGGGTTTGTCTGTAAATTCTGTATTACTGATTAAGAATTTTTTTGTACACGGGCTACCGGGGCGATCTTTTGCTATCCTGTTTAATCTTTGTTGTTCAATACTGCTATTTTTGAAGTTATTAAACAATATTCCAAGTGGCGAGACATTGCTGAGATAATAATCACTTTCATTTGAATTAACCATCTTTTGAAGTGTATCCTCATCAACATTCGTTGCCTCGGGCACCAGCAAAAACGGACTGCCCCAGCCTGTGCTTTCCAGGTGAAAATAATTGAGCAGAAAACTGTTTTCATAAGCTGTGCCTATACCGCCCTGGGCACTGATCCTCTGCGCAGGGATATTTGTCACTTCACGGCCCTTTGCCTGTAAAGCAGATTGGTAAATCCCAAATAATTCGGCTCGCATATTTTCCCGCTCCA
>Ga0307510_10000106_pt1 | contig 66123 bp, 99 predicted proteins | sample 12_EM_MG_FD_207224 | JGI IMG/M metagenome (GOLD analysis project Ga0307510, IMG submission 207224) | Populus trichocarpa ectomycorrhiza microbial communities from riparian zone in the Pacific Northwest, United States - 12_EM | ecosystem: Host-associated > Plants > Roots > Unclassified | place... | reverse complement strand
TCGCCGTAGCCGTCGCCGTCGCCGTAGCCGTCGCCGTCGCCGTAGCCGTCGCCGTCGCCGTCGCCGTAGCCGTAGCCGTCGCCGTCGCCGTCGCCGTCGCCGTAGCCGTAGCCGTAGCCGTAGCCGTCGCCGTAGCCGTAGCCGTAGCCGTAGCCGTAGCCGTAGCCGTAGCCGTAGCCGTAGCCGTAGCCGTCGCCGTCGCCGTAGCCGTAGCCGTCGCCGTAGCCGTCGCCGTAGCCGTCGCCGTCGCCGTCGCCGTAGCCGTAGCCGTCGCCGTGCGACGTGGCGACTGCTTCGCAATCGATCAGCGCGCGGCCCACTTCGATTCCTCGCAGTCCAGCGTGGCGACGACCGCGAGTGCGTGCAGACGCACCGTGCCCATGTCGTCAAGGACGGTCTTGTTGTTCGGGCCGCTCTTTGCGAGCTCGCCGAGGCCCTTGGTCGTTCCCCAGCGCCGAATGCACTGCGCCGAGTTGATCGTCACGTCTTCGCCGCTGCGCGACACATCGCCCACGAAGACCCAGCCCCGTTGGGCGATCACAATTTGCTTCATCTGTCTTCCTTCTGATTGCCGCACAGATGGGCGTGCGGCTTGCCCTTGTTCAATCGAAACGGTATTCGATCGGAGCATGCCGACGCCACAGCGCATGGTCCTTGTCGACCTCCTCGCGCACGATGCGCAAGCGCTGCAGCTCGTCACGGCACCGCTTCCAGTGCGCGTGGTCGTCCGAGTGTTCGAAGGACCAATCGAATCGCAGCAGACTTGCTACGTACCGCGCGCGCCGCATCGGCGTGTCATCTCGCTGCGCTTGGCCTTGCAGCACGAATTTCAGATCGTCGCTGACGCCAGGGTCTGCCAAGATGGCATTGAGAAGGTCTTGCATCGTTCGCTCCAGGCCAGTCGATCGCCAGCCGTTGGGAATGGACTATGCCGATTCGACTCGCAGTCGTCAACGCATTTCAGCTATTTATTTTGGCGCATCTGCTTGACGCAGTTCAGCAACACCGCGCAGAATGCCGACCATGAACAAGCCCACCCTCCTCGAAAAAGTTCGCGCCAAGATGTCCACCGTCAAAGGCGCTTCGCTTCGGACGCTGGCCACCGAGGTCGCAATGAGCTATGACACAGCCCTGCGCATTCGAGAGGGCACCATCGATCCGCCTTTCAGCAAGGTGCAGCGTCTGGCCGAGCACTTCAAGCTGGTGCAGCGATGAGCCAAGTTCGCGAGAGCATCAAAGCGCTTCCATACGGGCTTGAATCGCGGGTCTATGTCGCCGAATTTGAGGGAAGTCTTGTCAAGATTGGCCGTTCAGAGAACTTGCGTAGCAGGCTGCAAGGGTTGTTCTCATTTGGCCCAAGAGAATATGGCGTGCAGATGCTTCGTTGGTCTGCGTTTGGGCCATTCACCGGTAAGGTGCCAAACAAAATCGAGGCTGTTGCGATCAAGCGATGCGCGGAGCTGTTCGCTTGTCTTCCTGGTACTCGCGAATGGTTTGTGGATGCAGATGCCACTGTCATTCTCGGCGTGTGTGAACATGCTGTGTGGGGGTCCCGATGACCGACCGCACCGAACAAGCGCAGCTCATCGAGGACTGCGAGACCCGCGAGGAGCGCCTGAGCGATTGGGAGCGTGGCTTCATCGATTCGCTCAAGCAGCAACTGGAGGCCGGGCGCAACCTGTCGCAGAAGCAAGCCGATCGACTCGACGAAATCTGGACCAGCGTGACCGCGCGCGGCTGACCATGACGCTTGTCTGTAAGCCCGCCGGCCGAGGGCGCTGGTCGATCCTGACCCTGCTCATCGACGGCAAGCGCGCCAGCCCCATCCTGATCCGCCCTGGACAGAAGTTCGTCCTTGGCGGCATCACCTACCGAATTTGCTCCGTGCAACCATGACCCCCTCCAATTCGACTGTCGCCGTGCTCTTTGCTCGATCTGACAGCATCTACAAGACCTTGCCGGGCTGCGATGTGTGGGACATCGAGCGCGACGCGCGGAAGTGGCCGGGCGGCGCGCCAGTGGTGGCGCATCCACCTTGCCGGGCTTGGGGCCAGTTCGCCATGTTTGCAAAGCCGCGCGAGGACGAGAAAGCGCTGGCGCCTTGGGCCGTTGAGCAAGTGCGCGCCTTCGGCGGTGTTCTCGAACATCCGGCCGGATCAAAGCTATGGGCAGTCCTTGGCTTGCCTGAGCCGGGGTATCCGCTTGAGCGCGACGAGTTCGGGGGTTGGACGCTGGGCATCCACCAGCACGCCTTTGGACACCGCGCCGAGAAGCGGACGAAGCTCTACATCGTCGGCGTCGAGCCACTCTACATCCCGGACATCCCTCTGCGCCTTGATGAGCCAACGCACGTCATCGGTGACGTAGGGCGTGCAGGGAAAGGAAACCGCCCCGAGGTGTCAAAAGCCGAGCGCGAGCACACCCCCCCACTGCTGGCCGAATGGCTGGTCGAGCTCGCCCGTCGTTGCAAGGTGCCATCATGACCTACGGCCCCTGCGCCAAGACCACGGTGCGCTGCACCCTGGTGACTCCGGATGGTGAGCGCATCGTAGGCACGAATCGCTGCGCCAATCCGCAAGCCGTGTGCCCTCGCCTGCCCGGCGAGGACTACACCAAGTGCACGACTATCTGCCAGCAAGAGGGCCACGCCGAGCAGGTTGCGGTGCGCATGGCCGGCCCCAAGGCCATCGGAGCGCGCGCCTACCTTGAGGGCCACACCTACGCTTGCATGGCTTGTCAGCACGCCATGTTCGCAGCTGGCGTTACGTGCTTCGGAATCGGAGCGCCATGATGATGCTGACCTGCAGACCGCCGGGGAAAGGCAACTGGGCGCCCGTCATCATCGAAATCACCGGCCGGCTCGCCGAGCTGGACTTCTTCCGCTTCTACGTCGGTCAGGTCATCGAGCTGGGCGAGGGAAAACTGCGCCTGCGCATTGCGGCGATCACACCATGACCGACTCAGCCGACGCATTCGCCTACGCCTTCCCGGGCGGGGCCAAGTACACATGCCCGAAGTGTGGCAAGCGGGTTGCCGAGTTCAAAGACAACGAGTGCCTGAAGTGCACCATTGACGCGATACAGGACACCGTCATCAACGCAACCGGCATGCCGCCTGGCATGGGCAGCACAGGCTCATCGAAAGGCTTCACCTACGAAGACCTGCTGCGCGCCAATCGGACATTCCGCCGACAAGCCGAACCCGAGCCGCAGACATGGTGGGAACGCGACCGCGCACGCAAGCCGCCACCTGAACCACCAAAGCCCAAGGTTGCAGCAGCCGGCAAGTTCGACCTCGACGCCGAGATGCTGCGCCGCCTGATCCAGCTCTGTCATCCAGACAAGCACGCCAACAGCCCGGCCAGCCAGAAGGCTACCCACTTCCTGCTGGACATCAAGGCAGCGCTGGACAAGGCGAAATAGGCCCGACACAATCAAACCCGAACCCGGCTAGGCCTGAAGTCATGAGCAGGTCGAAAAGTGAACTCACCACCTGCCGGTGTTTCTTTCTCGTGAGCGCAGTGAAGCGACCAACCACATGAATTCCTGGAACCGGTATGAGGCCGAGAAGGCCTCATGGCTTCGATCCCATCCCAATGCAACGGCCGACGAGATTGAACGCGTCTGCAGGGCCATAGCGCGTCGGCTGGGGTTGTAGTGGCATCGAAGATGATCCGTGACGGCATCACCAGCTCGGAGCGCGTGCACAAGGTGTCGATCTCGGCTCGTTGGCTGTACGTCACGATCCTGCTGCATGCCGACGACATTGGTCTGTTCGAGGCCAACCACTTCAGGCTGGGCCGCGAGGCTGGGCTGGACCAGTCGAACCTGCAGCCGCTACTCGATGAGTTGACCGCGCAGGACCTGATCAGGCCGTACAAAGTGGGCGCGAAAGGGTACGGTTTCGTGCCGAGATACCGCCAACGGCTGCGCGTGAAGCGCGCGAAACACCCGCTGCCGCCCGATGGTTTGATGGTCGACGACGACGATGCAGTCAACAAAATCAAAGGCTTGCATGTAAATCCGCGGACAGATGACGGCGAGCCGCTGACAAATGCCCGCCATGCGCGGCCTGAACCTGAACCTGAACCTGAAGAAGAGATTAAGAGACCTAGGTCCGTTGGCAAGCAACGGACGACCGCCCCCAAAGCACCGATCGAGTCGATCGTGGCGCTGTACCACGAGGTGCTGCCAGAGCTGCCAGCTGTCCGGCTGATGCCTGCCAAGCGCAAGGCCGCGCTGCAAAAGGTCTGGGCATGGGTGCTGACCAGCAGCATCGAAGGCAGGCGACGCGCCGAGAACGACGAACAGGGCCTGGCGTGGATGCGGAAATACTTTGAGCGGGCCAGGGAGAACGACTTTCTGATGGGTCGAGGCAAGCGCAGCGACGAGCATGCGAATTGGCGTTGCGACATTGATTTTCTGATGACAGACAAAGGCATGAAACACGTGATCGAGAAGACCGAATGAACAACGAAACCACCACCGGAATGAAAAAGCTGATCGGTGAACGATGCGTGATCACTTTTAGCCTTGATCACTTGGACTGGCCGCTGCAAGGCTACCCAGCATTTGCGATCGTTACCGACGTCGACATGCCATTGATCGAGTTCGATGGACGCGTCTGGATCAACGCCAACACCATTCGCACGATCGCCACAAGCAAGTAGCCATGAACGAAGACGAATTCACCCTGCAAGCGCCACCCTGGTCCGAAGAAGCCGAGCAGGGCGTCCTGGGCGCGCTGCTGCAGGACAACGCCGCATTCGACCGTGCGGGCGACATCCTGCAAGGCCGCATGTTCTACGCGGTGCAGCACCGCACGGTCTACGAAGTGATCGCGTCAATGGTGCATGCGTGCAAGCCGGCCGACATCATCACCGTGTACCAGCGGTGCGAGGAACTGGGCCGCAGCGACCATGTGGCCAAGCAGGTCACGATGCGCTACCTGAACGACATGGCGAACAGCGTGATCAGCGCAGCGCACATCCGTCGGCACGCTGAAATCGTCGCGGAGACCCATCGGGAGCGCCAGCTAATCGCACGGGCCGACGAGGCCACGACGATCGCACGCGGCCAGGGTACGGCCTCGGACAAGCTGGACAAGATCGTCCACGGCTTCGGCGACCTCGAGCGTGGGACCGTGGCCAACACGCCGCGCGCGATCGAGCACATCATCATCGAGCGGCTGGACCACATCACCGCGATGAACGAGGGCACCGTGGTGCATGGCTGGACCACCGGGCTGCAGCAGCTGGATCGCATGCTGCGCGGCGGCTTCCAGCCCGGCCGGGTCTACCTGCTGGGTGGCCGGCCAGGCATGGGGAAGTCCGCGCTGGCGCTCTGGCAGGCCGTGCACAGCGCGCTGCTGGACAACCTGAGCACCATGTACTTGAGCCAGGAGATGCCCGACGCCGAGGTGGGCGAGCGCGTGCTGTCCACCGTGGGGCAGATCAACTACGAGCACATCCAGACCGGCAAGCTGGGCGATATGGAATGGGGCCGGCTCAGCGAGGCCGTCGAGAAGATCCGCGCCATCAACTTCCACGTCGATCCGCAGCCTGGCCTGACCGCCGGCGACATCGGCATCAAGGTGCGCAGCGTGCGCGGCGTCAACATCGTGGTGCTCGACTACGTGCAGCTGTGCAAGGGCATGGGCGAGGGCGAGAACAACCGCAACGGCGAGCTCGAGGTGATCAGTCGCGCCATCAAGCAGCTGGCCAAGGACCGCAACTGCGCGATGCTGGTGCTGTCGGCGCTGGGCCGCAAGGTCGACGAGCGTGCGCACAAGCGGCCGATCATGTCCGATTTCAAGGACTGCGGCGCGCTCGAGGCCGACGCTGACGTGCTGATGGCGCTATTCCCGTTGCGCGCGATGGACAGCCGTGGCGCGTACATCCGGGGCCTGGACATCCTGAAAAACCGCCAGGGCCCGCTGGGGTGCCTGGCGCTGGACTTCTGGCCCGAGCTGATGACGTGGGGCGAGTCGGAGTACAAAGCCGACGATCTGCTGAAACCCGAGAAAAAAGCCCAAGGAGGCCCACTGTGACACGCGAGAAGTACAACCGCCTGCTGACCGTTGCTCGAGACATCGTACGCGCTGCAGAGATTGGCCAAGCTGGACTCGACCCATTGACGATTGAATGGGCGCAGGACATGCTGCGCAGCAATGCACCGAAGGCTTGGCCGACACCAGCGCGCGATCAACTTCTGCGACTCTGGGACGAAGACCTGCTGGCCGGTCTGACGTGCGACCACATCGCCATAGAGGTCCGCCGTCCCGTCAAGAAGGTACGCGAAATGTGCGCGTACCTGGTGAAGGCCGGCACCCTGTTCCAGCTTGGTGGGGGCCGCGGGCGCCGCAATGGACCGCCAGCCACCTTTTTCATCAGCGCGATGGCGCGCGACCAGGCCAAACCCAAGGAGGAACCCATGCCCCTGAAAATCCCGCGCTTGGCCAAGACGCCGCGCATCGATCTGGCACGACGGGCCACCACGCCGTTTAACCCAACCGACGAGCTCAAGATGAAGCCGCGCAGGCCGATCAAGACGGTCTTGCACAGCGGCGAGGCCTTCAAGCCGGACCATGTCGTCGTGCAGCACTGCCCGAGCTCGACAGATACCCGCTACACCGTGAACGAGCCTGTAGTGGGTGGCTACGCGGATGAGTGGAAGCGGCTGCGGGGTGAGGCATGAGCGCGCTGAAGATCGAGTTGGTCGCTGGCTGCCTCTACGCAAAGATCCAGAACAACACCATCGCGTCCAGCATGTCGATGGAGGCTCTGTTGCTGTACCAGATCCTGCAGCGCCTGCCCGACCCCAACGCACCACTGCCCGAGGCCGTCGAATGGGAGACCGAGGATGGCACGATGCGCACCACCGATAAGGCCATGGCGCGGAACTGGGCGCCGCACATGAACGTGCGCGTCGTTCGTCGGGCCACATCATGATCGCCCTGACATTGCCTTATCCCGTAAGTGCGAATAGGTACTGGCGCCCAGTGCGAATCGGCACGCACATCACCATCGTTCCGACCAGCGAGGCGAAGAAGTACCGCAAGCAGGTCATCGACGCTGCCCTGGCGGCGGGCATCGTGAACCCGCTTCTGGGCCGCGTGGCCATCAGTGTGCGGCTCTACCCGCACCGGCCGCTTGACTGGGCCAAGCGCGAGCGACTGGACCCGGAAGGCTGGGACGACACCGTGCAGTGCCTCGACCTCGACAACGTCAACAAGGTGGTCCTCGACTCGCTCAAGGGCGTGGCGATCGAGGACGACAAGTGGGTGCGCAGCCTGACCGCCTTGAGGATGCGGCCCGACGAGAACGGCGCTCGTCTGTTGGTGCGCATTGAGCAAACACAACTCTGAAAGAGAAGACCATGACCACCACCCCATCCCAACAGGCAGAGCCGACCGACGAATTCAGCCAAAGCGAATACGCCGACACGCTCAACGCTTTGGTTGCCATGCAGGAATCGATGATCTACGCAGCGCGCCGGCCTGTGCTGAATGCCGCCGAGCGGATCATCGTCGACCTGGAAGCCAAGCTCCGAGCCACCCAGGCCGCAGCAGTGGCCCAGCCGACCGAGGCGCAAATCATTCGCTTCATGAACGAGTTGCACTCGAACGTTCCGGAGGCGGACAGACCCATGTCGATGTCCGATTTCTCGGAGGATCAGATCGCCAGAATTCGACGCGCCTTTGCGACCATCGTTGCTGCCCCGGTGGCCCAGCCAAGCGCCGAGCCGGTGGCCGCGCTCATGCGAAGCCGATACGTGAGGACGCCGGGCCACCTTGCTCACGACAGCCAGGACCACTTTAGCGAGTGGGGCGGCTGGTTGCCAACGACCTACGAACATGCCAAAGCCGTGACCGACCCGGCCCGCAACAGCGATCCCAAGCTGTACGAAATGCGACCTCTCTACGCCGCTCCTGCTGGTGCAGGCGAACCCGGGTGGCGCGTCGTCAAGATGCACGGCGGGCGCGATGCGCTGATGTCGCCAGGCGGTGATCGCTTCTACTTCATCGCCGACATCGACGAGATCGAATCTGAGAGGCGTGCAGGCGAACCCACAGAGCCGAGCCGATGCCACGTCTGCTTTGGGAACCGTACCGACGAGGAAGGCGCCCGCTGTGATGTCTGCGATGGAACGGGCTATGCGGCCGGTGCAGGCGAACAGCCGAGCGAGGCGCCGGAATGAGATTCTTCCCCGGGCTGCACCAGCCATCCGACGCGAAGCACTTCCCCGAGGCCTTCGTGAGCGTGACCCGGCTTCGCATGCGCAAGTCTGATTTCGTCGTCGGCGACTGGATCATGGACAGCGGCGCCTTCACCGAAATCAGCAGGCACGGTCGCTACCGTCAGTCGGTGGCCGAATACGCCCGCGAGATCCGCCGCTGGGCGAAGTGCGGCAACCTATTGGCAGCTGTGGCGCAGGACTGGATGTGCGAACCCCACATCCTCGAGAAGACTGGGCACACCGTCGAGCAACACCAGCGCCTGACCGTCATGCGATACGACGCGCTGCTTGCAGAGAAGCCCGGCGTCTACATCATGCCGGTGCTGCAAGGCTACGAGCCCGAGAGCTACGTGGCGCACGTCGAAATGTACGGCGACCGCCTGACGCAAGGCCAATGGGTCGGCGTCGGATCGGTCTGCAAGCGAAACGGCGACCCCGGCGCCATCGCCGCCGTGCTGCTCGCGATCAAGCGCGTGCGGCCCGACCTGCGCCTGCATGGCTTCGGCCTCAAGACAACCGCGCTCGCTGACCCGCTGGTGCGCTCGCTGCTCGAAACAGCCGACTCGATGGCCTGGAGCTTTGCGGCCCGGCGCGAGGGCCGCAACCCGAACGACTGGACAGAGGCGCGCAGTTGGGCCGCAAAGATCACGAGCCGCCCGGTGCAGCACCTGCTGGACTTTCTGCGTGCACCGCAACCCGACTGGAGAACGTCATGAACGAACCCACCACCCCACCTGTCCCAGCCCCTGCGGTACGGGAGGTGCCAGCAGGGTTCACAGAGTTCAGTCCGCTGCAATACATCAAGACCGACGCCCAGCTGCGCGACTATGTGGCGGAATCGATTGCTACGGCTATTGCAGTGCCAGCGGTACGGGAGCCGAGCGATCTGCAACAAATCCGCGACGTGATCCATCTCGCCAAGATCCAGGGCGCGCGCAAGGACTGCAACGTCATGCTAGAGACGGCAATCGCTGATCTGGACGACTTGATCGCAGCCCTTGGGTCTGTCCCAGCGGTAGAGGGAGGGGAGCCGAAATGAGCAGAAGCGGATACACAGACGATTTCGGCGACGATGACCCGCTCGCAATGGGGCGTTGGCGCGGTGCGGTCAACTCCGCGATTCGCGGCAAGCGTGGGCAGCAAACGCTGCGAGAGATTCTTGCAGCGCTCGACGCCATGCCGGTCAAGGCGTTGGTTGCCGAATTGCTGGCGACAGAAGACGGCGAGTTTTGCACACTTGGTGTGCTCGGCGCGCAGCGTGGCATCGCGCTCGATACGCTCGACCCGGAAGACCCGGAAGGCGTGGCCGAAGCGTTCGGCATCGCGCCTGCGATGGTTCGCGAGATCGTCTACATGAACGACGAGTACATCGACGACTACGAATGGGTTGACATCGAGTTCTGCGGCCCGGTGCGCCCGCATTACCCCGACTATGGCCGACACACACGCTCCGTGCGCGTGTCGGTGCCAGACGTTGCAGAGAAGCGCTGGACTTACATGCGGAATTGGGTGGACTCGCAAATCAAAACCCCACCCCCACCAGAGCCCGATGGGCTGGCGGGGTCCGCTTGAAGGAAGGGTTAGGCGTGGTAGCTAGGCAACCTGGGTAGCACCCCGTTAGAGCGTTAGACAAGGAGACGACAGTGGCCATACCCGAAGACCTCGACGACCACCTTGACCAGATCGAATGTGGCCTTTTGATCGAGGCACTGAAGCAGAACCGCTACAACCGGACGAGAGCCGGCATGGCGATGGGCTTATCGCTGCGCCAGATGCGCTACCGCATGGCTCGACATGGCATAGAAATTTCCGCCATCAATGAAACAGCTAGCACGGACCGAAAACTGTCACCCACCGACCGAGAAGTGTCACCCTCAAACCGAAAACTGTCATCCGACTCTCATGACGTGGGAAAAGAAGTTGGTTTTCAGCCTTCAAAGGCATGGCACAGGACTGGCATATAGGAATGGGCCAGCGCGTTGCTGGCGCAACTCAAACCGGAGATAGACACCATGGCAAAGATCGGACGTTCCCTGCAAGACCTCGCAGCTGAAATCGAGCGGCGCGCGGAGGCAAAGCGGGACTTCATCGCGCCGGTGCCGAAGTTCGAGCTCGCAGTGGTGGACGACAAGCCCGCCATCGCGATCGCCAACGGCACCTTGCATCAGTTCGGCATCAACGACCTGGCCCACGGCCAGATCGCGGAGTACGCCGGCATCCCGATGGCCTACTACCGCCGCATGCTCGCGGACGACCCCAAGCTGCTGATCGACAACATCAACCGCTGGCTGAAGGACAAGGCCAAGGACGCGCGCATGCTGCGCACGCTGGACGGCAAGCTGCGTGCCTTCCTGTCAAACAGCTTCCGCCAGCTCGAGAACGAGGACCTGGCCGACGCGGTGCTGCCGGTGCTGCTGCAGCGCGACCTGATGATCCTGTCGTGCGAAATCACCGACCGCCGCCTGTACATCAAGGCCGTGGACCGCACGATCGAGGAGAGCGTGCCCACCGGCAAGATGATGGGCGACGGCGGCCACACGATTTTCGACACGATCAGCCCGGCCATCACCATCAGCAACAGCGAAGTGGGCAGCGGCTCGCTGCTGGTCGAGTACGGCGTGTGGACCAAGGCCTGCACGAACCTGGCCAGCTTCGGCGCCAACATGCGCCGCGCCCACCTTGGCAAGCGCGCCGAGCTGTCGGACGACGTGTACGAGATGCTGACCGACAACACCAAGCGCCTGACGAATGAGGCCGTGTGGGCGCAGACCACGGACATGGTGGCCGCGTGCTTCGAGCGTGCCAAGTTCGCCGCCACCGCGCAGCGCCTCGGCCAGGCCGCTGCCGACCAGGTGCCCGCGGAGAACGTCATCGAGGTCGTGGAGCGTGTGGGCCGCCGCTTCAGCTTCAACGAGGGCGAGCGCAAGGGCGTGCTGGCCGCGCTGATCGCCGGCGGTGACCTGAGCCGCTACGGGGTGCACAGCGCCATCACCCGCTACAGCCAGGAAGACGCCGTGGCCTACGACCGCGCCACCGAGTTCGAGCGCATCGGTGGCGAGGTGATCGAGATGGCCCCGGCGCAGTGGCGTGAAGTGGCCACCGTGGCCAAGGCCGAGAAGCGCGAGCTGGTCGCCGCCTGACGGCACCCGTCTGCCCCGTGACAGGGGGCAGCAAGGTGACGCCATCCTGGCCGCCGCAACCACAAGGAGAGAACGATGCTGAAGACCCCCACCCTGACCGCCCTGGCCGTGAGCCTGGCCCTGATCTTCGCCCCGCTGGCCGCAGAGGCCAAAGGCAAGAAAACGAAGAAGGCGACCGCCGACAAGGTGGCCAAAACCAAGAACTGGCCCAGCAAGGCCCCGAAGGCGAAATAACCAGCCGGTTGCCCAGCGTGCTGGGCTCCCGAGTGGCTATCGACCATGCAACAGAGGACAGAACGATGCACTTCTTCAGAGTCTTTGACAGCGCGATCCCTGACGAGGACGCACCGCGCGCACGCTATGAGCGGACCCAACTCGAGGCGCACAATGATGCCAAGGCCCGGCCCGGCGTGATCCGCGAAAGCGTGCGCATTGAGCTGGTCGACGTCACCGTGGACCAGTCCGGCGTGTGCCGCATCCTGAACGACGACAAGATCAAGCACCGGCTGCTGCGCACGTGGAAGCTGACGCCGCGCGGTGGCATGGTCGATTGTGAGAACGGGGAGTGATCATGGGCCCCGTGCGCAACATCGACGGTACTCTGTCAGGCTCGCCCGAGGACATCGCCGCGCTGACGCGCGAACAGGTCGAGGCGTTGCCGGTTGAGGTGCGTGGCCGCACGGCCTGCATCAACTGCGCGCAGCCATTCCGCCGCAACGTCAACGTGTTCAGCGTCGACGGCTGGCATGAGGTCGCCATCAGCGGCATGTGCGAGACCTGTTTCGACGCCGTGTGTGCAGAGCCTGACGACGAGGAGACCAACCCGTGACCACCATCCCCATCCCCCGCTGGCGCTTGTTCACTCGCTTTGCGTTGCAACACGAAGCGCAGCACCTTGACCGTCGCATCGACGAGGCCGAGGATCTTCTGGAACATCGCCACGATGCCCTGAACGAGGCCGAGTGGGATGACTACAAGGCGCTGCGCATCAGGCGAGAAGAAATCCGGGCACTGCTGTCATGAAAACGCATCTGCTGCTGTTGCTGGTGGTCCTGCTGCTGATCTTCTGGGTCTACAGCAAGGGCTGCGACACGGATACCGACTGCGGCTGCGCCACTGACTGCATGGAAGCCAAGCCATGAGAAACAGCAACCACACCCGCGCGGAGATGCTGCCACTGCCGTTCGACCCGCTGGCCGGGCTCGAGGTGATCGAGCCGCGCAACCGCATGGAAGAAGACGAGGCCATGCGACAGTACGAGCTCGAGCGCCTGCGCGCTGGGGAGCCTACGTGATGCAGCGCCGAGGATTTCTTGGCATGTTGATGGGCATGGCTGCTGCACCAGTCCTGGCGCGCGTCCCACTTTTTGAGCCTCGCGTGGGGCTTGTGTTGCTCGATGCGCCAACAGTAATCCTGCCGACGATCCACGAGTGGGGCATGGTCGTGGGCGTGTCCATAGAGGGCTTGGGCATCGTTCCAGGTGTGGCTTTTGGCCGATTGCTACGTGGTGACCAGTCTATGCTTGATCTACCGGTAAGCGCCCAAGGTGGCTATGCGCATTGGCAACCACCACTCGGAGGCGAAATCTTGTTCACGCCCGAGCACCCGCTAGTGCTTGACGCAAGCGGCGTGTGCTCTGTGAGCATGAGCTTTCTCGACAACGAAGGTCGGCCATGGGTGCGTCGCATCACCGACGGGAAAGTGGTTGATATTTCAGCGCGGGCATCATGACGACTCAAAATCCAAACCAAGTCACGCGCGTGCTCGCACCGATCACCCTGACCCACATCGCCCTGCAAGCCGAGCTGCTGGTGGCTGAAATCAACGCGATGCGCACCGGCGGCCACGACTTCGAGCAGAGCGACGTCGACGAGTTGCACCGCATGGTGGCCAACTGCCTGCTGTTCATTGAACCAGGAGCCGCACGTGAATAGCACAACGATCAGGCCCGGGCCGGTCGCATGTCCGCGTTGCAGCAGCAGCGCAAACATGCGCTATGTCGATCACGGCCGAAATCTCTACTGCGGACGGTGCCGCTACTGCGGCCCGGTCATACCACAAGACAAGGCGGCCATCGACGCGTGGATGGCCGACTGGCGCAGACGTATGGTGGCCGACGTGACCACCGACATCGAACGCGTCACCGACATGCGCAGCATCAGCATCGGGGGCCCCGCCGCGCAAAAGAACTGCCGCAACTGCGGCGCACCCCATGAACCCAAGCACCCGCACGCTTGCGGCTGGTGCACCACCCCACGCTGAAAGAGAGCACGATGGACCAGCTGACTGACCCGCGCGAGATGCGCCAGCGCCTGCGGCGCGTGGCTTACGGCCGAGACCGAATCGACGGCCGGCCCGTGAGCATGGCCGAAATATCGCCGACCAGCGCACTCGTCAACGCTTGCATGCGCATGGGCGAGCGCGAAGGCTGGTCGGGCGAAGACACGATGACCGCGCTGGCTTACCACGCGCTGAGGCGCTGCGAGGCGCTGCAGGACAGCATGCTGTACGAAGCGTCGATCAGGCCGTCGCCGTTCATGACTCCTAAGGACTGACCATGCCGCGCCAGAACTTCAACACGCCAGCCGAGCGCTCGAACGCCAACAGAGACTTCGCGCGGCGCGTGGCCGAGCTGATGCACGCCAACCCTTCCCCGTTGACTCGCCTGCTGAGCGAGCCGACACTTTCACCACCAAAGGAGCCGATGATGAACGAACCCGTTGAACAGCCCCGCATGACCAGTCTGGACCGCCGCATCGAGGCATCGCGCCTGCGCGGAGAGCGCGAACGCGTGCAACAGGGCAAGCCGGTCGACGGCCTGACCAGCCAGCTGAGCACCAAGGACAAGGACGTGCCGCTGCAGCGTGGCGGCACGATCATCAACATCCCCGAATTCAAGGGCCTGCTGGTCGAAGGCGCTCAGGACTGCCCAGCCGACGCGAAGCTGAGGCCTCACACCATGTACCTGACAAATGGCTGGAACGCCATGCCCAAAGAGGCCGGCGAGGACATCCTGCAGGCCATCACCCAGCTGAACGGCCAGGACGCCGAGCTGGCCCGCCAGCACACGCCGCCATGGTTGCAAGCCACCTATCCGGGCAACCAACGCGTCGCCAAAGCCATGTCGACGCTCATTCAGGCCATGAAGGCCGAACCCCAATATGCCTTGAACTGGCACGCCAGCTTGGTCATGGCGTATGTGAGCGAGACCCCTGCCCCGCGGTTGACTGAATCTCGGCGGGACGCGAACCGCGCGGCGGCCCGGTTCATGGAGTGCATCTTCGGTGTTGATACGACACAAGCCCATCAGGCCCCGCAAGTATCTGAAAAGGCGGTCCGCCAGTGGCCGGTGACCGTGTTCGACGAACTGGCGGCAAGAGTGGAAGCCGGAGAGCCGCGCAGGATGTTCAACTGGATCAAACGCGAATGGGTTACCGTTGAGGCAAGCAGCGTGCACGAAGCAGAGCAAATCCAGCAAGCCGGCAGCCAGTACATGCTCCCGAAGCGCAACCCGCTGTAGACTCAGGCCCTGCACCAAGGAGCACTGCATGGGAAGCGTCAGCAACAGCACCAGCGACGAACTGCACCGCGAGGCGGACGAAATCACCAACCCGCGCAAGGTGCTGGCCCGACGCGAGGCCACGGCGATGGGCGACAGCGGCTCGACGCCGGCTGCCCAGCCCGCTGGCGACATGACCCAAACCCAGTTCACCAAGACCACGCGGCGCGGGCCCAGCACGCCGCCGGCTGACATGCTCAAGCGTCAGCGCGACAATTGATCCCGCCCACCAACCGCAACAGGAGTGCCACATGGCCAAGTCCGCCCCCATCAATCCCATGACCGGCCCCAGCGCTGGTGTGAACGCCCCCCAGCTGACCACCAAGCCATCGCAGCACACGGACAGCTTCCAGGGTCATGCGATGACCAAAGGCGTGCACTTCGAGGGCAGCAAGCGCGATGTCGAACCCAAGGGCATGAGGGAAGGCAGCAAGCGCGAAGAAGCCTTCGACCGCGGCGTGGTCTCGAAGCAGAGCCACCCCCACGCTCCGCACCGCGAGAAGAAGATGCGGGGAGAGGGCTCTTACTGAACTGAGTCTGTCCCGGTACGTGTATCCGGGTCGCCACCGCAAGCGTAGAGCGGCATGCCACCTGAAAGGGCGGCGCCAGATTGTTGCCGGGCCAGCGGATAGGAAACCGCTACGCGGGCGCACGTGAAGTGGCATCGAAGCCATGAAGGGCGCGCTTCCGTTCACATCGGATGGGCAGCTTGTGATGACGGCGGGAAAGACCGCACAAGATACACCCCAAGGGGGCAAGCTGGCCCAGCGCCAGTGTCGAAGGTCATGGTGTCCGGTCGCCTCGCAGGGTAGCCGGGCCGAGGGCTCAATCGGAGCACAGCGCCTGCGATCGACGCCCCCGCTACGCCGAAGCTGAGAGGCAAACCCCCGGGCCTTGCGTGCCCGGGGTCTTGGAGACCACCATGACCAGGCTGAACACCAAGACCCGCAATGCTCTGCCCGCCAGCCAGTTCGGCTTGGTCGGTGCCCGCGCCTACCCCGTCAACGATCAAAGCCACGCAGCAAACGCCAAAGCGCGCGCCACGCAGCAGGTCGAGGCCGGCAACCTGAGCCCCAGTCAGAAAGCCACGATCGACCGCAAAGCGGATGCGGTGCTCAAACGCGGGAAATGATGCGCCGACGCGTGTAGCGCTTGTCCTACACCCAGCTCTTGCCCAGAGGCGTGCCGCATTGCACAATCCGCGCCACGGAGCACTGGTGAACCCACCCGTCCGGCCAGAAGCCGGTTGACGCGTGGCCACAGGCAACCCAGCCCGCGAAGCTGGTGAGCCAGAGGGTAGACGTAAGCCACCACCAGCGACCTCCTCGTCTGCGCCACCGCAATGGCGCAGACCACCTACACCAGAACGGCCCCGGCACTGAAACCGCGGGCCGTTCGCCATTCCAGACCGTAGAATGCACATGCTGCAGGCGGCCGGAACCGCCCGCAGGCATCTGTCTCTCCTTGATCGAGCAATCGGTCTTTGTGCCCGGGTTCTCAGCGGACCCGGGCACCATTTCCAAAGCGTGTCCGCAACCCAGACACAAGCCGTAAACTCCCGCCCCATGTCAACATGGAGCGCGCGATGAACGACGACACCCTGGCCAAGGCCCAGAAGCTCAAGGACACCATCGACGACCTCAAGGATCTCCGTGCCCGCTGGTGGAACCAGAAGCCACCAGGGACGAAAAGCATGGGCGATGTGGTCCGCATCGAGGTCGACGGCCAGGTCTGGGCCACCGCCGTCCACGCCATCTGCGCCGACATCGACTCCAAGTGCGCCGCGCTGCAAGCCGAGTACAACGCGCTGTGACCAAGGCCCCCAAGCCCAGCAAGGCCGACCTGGTCCCGGTCGACTGGCAAGCCATCGAGCCACACTGGCGCGCTGGCATTCGCACCCCCACTGCAATCTCCAAGCAATTCGGCGTCTCGCGCGCAGCGATCATCAAGCACGCACGCAAGCACGGATGGGAACGTGACCTGAGACCCGACATCACCGCCAAGGCGGACCGCATCGTCGCAAGCTCAGCGGTTACACAGGACTGGCCGGAAGTGGTTACGCCAAAGGTTACGCCGGAACCACTTTTCACTGACGCGCAGATCACCGAAGCTGGCGCTCAGCAGCTGGCAATGGTGCAACTCGGGCACCGTGAAGACATCGCCATGCTGCGGTCGATCATCCGGGGGCTGGCGCGCGAGCTCAGCCTGACCATCGACGCACCCGAGCGGTTCGGCATGATCTACGACGCCCTGTCCAACCCGAGCGAACCCGCGATCGCTGCACTGCGCGATATGGCCGACCTGATCAACAGCCTACCGGCGCGCACGAAAATCGCCAAGGATCTGGCCGACGCGCTGCACAAATGCATCGGCATGGAGCGCGAGGCGTTCGGCCTCGACACTGAGGGTGGGACCAACGGCGACCGCTACACCGTGCTGATCAAGGACTACACCGGCCGCGGTGATCCTGACAGCCCACGCGCGCGCAGCGCAGCCGAGGACGCATGAGTACCGTCACGCGATACCAGAATGGGCTTGAGGTGCGAGAAATCGCGGGCCGAGACCGCGCGACGACGGTTTCGGCATCGTCTGGCGATACTTCAGGCCTTTTCAGCCAGTTCAGCAATGGCGACGGCACCTACAACGGCGTGAAGATGCTGGCCCATATCAGCGGCCTGAGCGAGGCCGAAGTGGCATGGACAGCGGCCAGGCTCAAACAGCTCATGGTCGTTGAAAAGATGCCGCGTGTAGAGGCCAAGCGCATCGTGGCCAACGAGTCGCGCACTCGCCCATGGGAGGCGCCCTGATGTTCGGCACCGAACGCCGGATGGAGTTCAGCTACAAGGCGCAGGGCCCCGTCGTCGCCTCGTACATCCGCGACAAGGCACAGCGCAGCTTCATCATGGGCCCGCTCGGGTCCAGCAAGACGAATGGGTCGTGCTGGAAGGCCTTCCGGGTGATGATCGACCAGGAGCCTGACCGCGAGGGCGTGCGGCGCACCCGCCAGGTGGCCATTCGCAACACCTACGGCGACCTGCTGACCACGACGGCCAAAGACTGGCTCGACATGTTCTCGCCGCTGGGCATCTGGCGCGAGGGTGGGCGCGAACCGCCGAGCCACACGCTGGACTTCATGCTGCCGCCCGAGGTGCCAGGCGCATCAGGCCCGCGCGGCAAGCCCACGCGCGTGCTCGGGGAGATGATCTTCCTGGCCCTAGACCGCGAGGAGCACGTGAAGAAGCTGCGCGGCCTGCAACTCACCGCCGGCATGCTGTCCGAGGTCAAGGAGCTGCCGTTCGCCGTGGTCGAGATGCTGGACTTGCGCATCGGCCGCTACCCGCAGGGCGAGATTGGCCCAACGTGGCACGGCATCTTTGGCGACACCAACGCGTGCGACACCGACCATTGGTACTACATCATGGCCGAGGAGAAGCGCCCCGAGGGGTGGCACTTCCACCGCCAGCCCGGTGGCGTGATCCGCGACAGCGTGGATTCGCCCTGGAAGACAAACCCTGACGCCGAGAACCTGCGCAACCTGCCGCTGGGCTACTACTCGAAGGGCGCCGAGGGCAAGGACGAGGACTGGATCAAGGTCAACTTGGCCAACGAGTACGGTTTCGTGCGTGATGGCAAGGCCGTGTACCCGAACTACCGCGACGCAGTGATGTGCAAGGAGTTCACGCTGGTCAAGGAGCTGGGCATCTACGTTGGGCTGGACTTCGGCCTGACACCCGCTGCGCTGATCGGCCAGCAGACCGTGGATGGGCAGTGGCGCTACCGCCACGAGCTGGTGACCGAAGACACCGGCATCCTGAGCTTCGGCGACGAGCTCAACCTGTTCATGCAGAAGCACTACGCCGGGTGGCCGATCAACGGCATCTACGGCGATCCGGCCGGCGACCAGCGCCAAGGCGGCGATGCCGAGATCCGCACCGCGTTCCAGCTGCTCAAGAGCAAGGACATCATCGCCACACCCGCGCCGGGCAACAACGACTTCGCGCTGCGCACCGAGGCCTTTGGCGCCCCGATGACGCGTCTGATCGATGGCGAGCCCGGCATGCTGATCCACCCTGACTGCGTGGTCACGCGCAAGGGCCTGCAGGGCGGCTATGCCTACAAGCGCATCCGCGTGGTCGGCTCTGATCGCTTCCGCGACATGCCCGACAAGAACAAGTACAGCCACCCCTGCGAGGCCGGCCAGTACTTGGTGCTCGGTGCCGGAGAGGGTCGCAAGGTCATGGGTACCCAGAGCACGACGCGCTCCAAGGACGTGGACGAATTCAGACGAAAAATGGGATATGCCACATCATGAACATCCAGCAAGTAGCCGCCACCACCGACGCCAGCGCCCTCGAAGTCCCCACGCTGCGCTACGTGCGCGACGACACGCCCGAGTACACCTCGAGCATGGACAAGGCCCACCCGGGCTCGTTCAACCTGACCCGGCTCGAGCGCCTGGTGTCGGACTGCGACCAGCAACCCAACTGGCGCCCACGCGCCGATGTGGCGGCTGCCTTCGTCGACGGCAAGCAGTTCACGCCCGAGCAGGAGGCCGCGCTGGTGGCCGAGGGCCTGCAGGACGTGCGCCCGACCAACCTGGTGGGCCGCGTGATCCGCTCCGTGTGCGGCAGCGAGGCCAAGGCCCGCACCGACATCAAGGTCGAGGCCGACGACGACGAGAGCAGCGACGTGTGCGACGTGCTGAACCAGTCGATGAAAGAGGCCCAGCGCGAGACCTTCGCCGACATGGCCGTGTCGGATGCCTACTTCGGCCAGGTCACCACCGGTGTAGGCTGGGTCGAGGTGGCCGAGGCCGAAGATCCGCTCGACTACCCCGATCGCGTCAGCAGCGTGCACCGCAGCGAGCTCTGGTGGGACTGGAAGAGCACGAACATCGTGCTGCGCGAGGGCTGCCGGTGGATCGTGCGAAAGCGCTGGGGCGACCTGGACGAGCTGGAAGCCAAGATGCCGCGCAACCGCGAGTTGCTGCGCCAGGTCAGCAACGGCTGGAGCGGCTTCGTCTTCGACGACACCATGGACGACACCACGCGCATGGTGCTGGACCGCAACTGGGCCGACGAGACCCGGTGGAGCAACTACCAGCGCCGCACCGACTGGTACGACGGCGCCCGCAAGCGCGTGAAGCTCTACGAGATTTGGTACAAGTGCCCCGCCATCGGCGTGATCCTGCACCTGAGCCCGTCGCGCCGCATCCTGTTCGACGAGAGCAACCCAGTGCACGTGCAGGCCGTGATGTCCAACAAGGTCAAGGTGACCAAGCAGCTGACCACACAGGTCCGCATGAGCCTGTTCGCCGGCCCGCACCGCCTGCAGGACGTGGGCACCACACGGCGCAATTTCCCCTACGTGCCGTTCTTCGCCTACCGCGACGACGAGGACCAAAGCCCGTATGGCCTGGTTGAAGGCATGATCAGCCCGCAGATGGAGTACAACAGCCGGCGCATCCGCATCAACTGGCTGCTGCGCGCCCGTCAGATCGTGATGGACAACGATGCGCTGGACACCAAGGTCAACACCCTGGCCGACATCGCCGACCGGGTGAACCGCCCCGACCTGACCGTGGTGCTCGACAGCGAGCGCGCCAACAAGAACGACACCGCTTTCCGCGTGGGCAACAACCTGAGCCTGCAAAAGGAGCAGGTCGACGTCATGCAGGACGCCAAGCAGCTGATCCAGGACGTGCCGGGCGTCTACGGCAGCCAACTGGGCCAGCAAGCCAGCGGCGTGACCAGCGGCATCGCCAACAGCCTGCTGATCGAGCAGGGCGCCGTGGCCATGGGCGACCTGAACGACAACTACCGCCACAGCCGCCGCATGGTGTACGAGCTGCTGCTCGAGAACATCGTGAACCGGCACAACACCGCCGACCTGCAGGTCATGATCGGCCGTGGCAGCTCGCGCCGCGTGGTGGTGCTGAACCACTTCGATCCCCAGTCGGGCCAGATCGTCAACAACGTCAGCGACGCACCGGTGCGCGTGGGCCTCGGCGAGGTGCCCAGCACGCCCGGCTTCCGCATGCAGCAGCAGCAGCAGATCGCCACGATCATCGGCGCGCTGCAGGCCAACCCGCAGGCCGTGGCCGTGCTCACGCCCTCGTTCATTGAGGCCACCGACCTGCCCAACCGCATGGAACTGGCCGACGACCTGCGCCGCGCCACCGGCATGCCCACGGCCGGCGACAAGCAAGCCCAGGCCAAGATGCAGGAGCAGCAGGCCCAGCAAGCCGCCCAGCAGCAGCAGGTCCAGCAGGCCGCGGTGCAGCTTGGCATGGAGGAACAGGCCGCGAAGATCAACAAGATCAAGAGCGAGACCGAGCTCAACAGCGCCAAGACCTTCGAGATTGGCCACGCCGTCGGGCTGGGCCAGCGCCAGGCCGCGGTCGACGAAACAGCGGCAGCCGCACCAGACCCCGAGGCCGAGAAACAGCGCCTGATCGACGAGGCCATGGCCGAAGCCCAAGGCTCACCGGCTGTCGCCCAGCAGGCGAGCGAGCCCGCCATGCACCCATCTGATGCAGTTCCGGCGTGACCGGGAATCAGACACTGGCTAAACTCGCGACACTTTCAGCCCCCAACGGACCAGTCCGTGACCGTTGGGGCGTACACAACGGCAAGCCGAGCGCCAGGAATCATCCACCTAGCGCCCGTGTACTCAGGGTGGAGGCCGCAAGGCCGCGGTGATGCCAACCGTCAAAAGGCGCGAAGGAACAGGAAATGAACAGCGGATCAAACGACATCGACGCGAACGACATGAACGACCTGGCAGAGGCACAGAGGGCATCCCTCGCCGCTGACGCTGCGCTGTTGACCGACGCGAAAGATGACGCGACCCCGCCAGCACCAGCGCCAAGCCCGGCGCCCGCACCGGCTCCCGCCCCAGCCGCAGCACCAACCCCAGCAGCTGCACCGGCCGCCGCAGCACCTGCTGCAGCCCCAGCCGAGGCTCCCGCGGAACAGCCCAAGGGCGACTTGCGAGGAGCGCTGCGCGCATCCCGGCATCAGGAACGGCTGAACCGCGAACGAGCCGAAACGCTCGCCCGCGAGAACGAGGAACTGCGCAAGCTGATCCCCGCGGCCAACGGCACCTTGCCTGCCATCGACGACAAGCTGAAAGGCGACCTCGAGCAGTACGCGCCCACCGCGCTGACCGCCATCGAGGAGCGTGACGCTGAGATTGCACGCCTGCGCAAGCAGATCACGGCTGCACCCCCGCCTGCTCCCACCAAGGAGTTCAAGCCCGACGTGCTGCCCGCCAACGTGCAGGAACTGGTCGATGACATCCCCGAGCTGGTGAGCTGGCAGAACGATCCCGACAAGCAGTCCGAGTGGACTGCCGCCGTCGACGCTGACATTTTCCTGTCGGGTACTGCAGCATGGAAGGGCAAGCCCCTTGCCGAACGCATGGTCGAGGCCGTCAAGATGGTCAAGACCGCCAATGCAACCGCTGCGCCTGCACCCGCCCCCGCGCCGGCCCCCGCCGCCCCCACTGCCGCAGAGCTCCAAGCGCGACTCGACGCCATCCCGGTCGCGCAACGCACTGTCACGGCTGGTGGACTTCGCAGCGGGGAAATGCCCGACAACGAAATCCCCGACTTCCACCAGATGGCAGCCAAGGGCATGAGCGATGAGGAAATCATGGCTCGCCTGAACTGACCACGCTGGTGGCGGTCTCCAACCTCTGAAAGACCACCACCATGTCCAGCACCAGCATCCCCAGCGGCTCGCCGCAGGCAAATAAGCAGTACAGCAAGGCGCTCGCCGCGATGGCGACGCGTCAACCCACGCCCGTGAAGATGCTCACCGGCCCGATGTCCACCGAGGACTCGGCCATGCGCAAGCTGCGTCAGCAGACCACGATCGACATGCCCATCGTGCGCGTCGACGAGCTGACCAAGGGCCCCGGCGATCGCGTGCAGATCGATTGCGCGCACGTCATCAAGCTGCGCCCGACGATGGGTGACACCAATGCCGAGGGCAAGGGCGCCGCGCTGAAGTACAGCAGCCAGGACATCCTGATCGACATGGCCACGCTCCCCGTGTCGGCCGGCGGCAAAATGACCCAGCAGCGCACCCCGCACTCGATGCGCCAGAACGCGCTGATGCAGCTCAAGGGCGGCATGCCGCGCTTCCGCTGGCAGCGTTGCCAGGTCATGCTGGCCGGCGCGCGTGGCAACCAGGACGGCAACGACTGGATCGTCCCGCAGCAAAGCGATCCCGAGTTCGCGGACATCATGATCAACGCGCTGAAGGCGCCGACGTACAACCGCCACTACGTGGTGAATGCGGCGTCGCTGACCCAGGGCGGCCTGCAATCGGCATCCCTGGCCACGACCGACATCCTGAAGCTGTCGCACATCGACGAGCTGGCAGCGCTGTGGTCGGAAATGGCGACGCGCATGGCGCCGATCCAGATCCCGGGTGACCCGGCGGCCAGCGATGACCCCATCAAGGGCATCCTGCTGATCGACGAGCTGGTCTGGGACGGTCTGATCACCGACACGACGGCGAGCAACAACATCCGTACGTTCGAAACCAACGCGATGAAGCGTGCAGAGTACGGCAACCTGAAGGCCCACCCCTTGTTCAGCGGCTCGCCGATCCTCTGGAACGGCATCCTGATGCGCAAGATGACCACTGGCATCCGGTTCGCGGCCAGTGACGCCTACAACTACGTGGCGGTGGCCAACCGGCTGACCGCAGCGGAGACCACGGGCGCCGTGTCGGCTTCGCTGTCCACCACGCACGTGATGGCACGCTCGCTGTTCCTCGGTGCGCAAGCGCTGGGCATGGCGTCGGGCGCGAACCAAACCAGCGAGGAAACCTACTCCCTGCTGGAGAACCGCACGAACTTCGGCCGCAACCTCGAATTCGCCGGTGAAATCATCGGTGCCGAGCAGAAGCTGCGCTGGAGCCTGCCGAACGCCGCCGGCGACCTCGAGCCCACCGACTTCGGTGTGCTGGTGATCGACAGCGTGGTGCGCAAGCGCGTGAGCTGATCAACTGACGGGGCTTCGGCCCCATCGTCAAACCCTCAACTTCAAGGATTCTCACCATGGCCTCCCTCAAGAGTCAAAAAGCCCTCTCGCCGCAGCCGATGCGCGTGGACGGCACTGCTGTCTCGATCATCGACAAGATCGTCCTCGGCTTGGCATCGACCGCCGCCGGCGCTGTCGGCACGCCGGCTGCTGCCGACACGATCGACTTCCGCGTGCCAGCCGGCGCGCAAGTCAGCCAGTTGGCGTTCCAGATCGACGACAGCGACACCGGCACGACCTTCGTGTTCGGCGTCGGCTATCGCGCTGTGGACACGTCCAGCTCGTTGGCTGCCAGCTCGACCTACTTCGCCGCTGCCGGTCAAACGACCGGCCAGGCTGGAGGCCGACTGATCTGCGCGTTCAAACCGATCATCTTCCAGGAGGACGTGTACGTGCAGATGGTGGTCGGCACCGCGCCGACTGGCATCTCCGGTAACCCGGAAATCTGGATGATCTGCGACATCAATCAGCTGGGTCCGAAGTAAAAGGGCCAGGGGACGCCTTGCGGTGGTGTCCCCACCCTCACCACCAACAATCAGGAGCGACGATGGACTACGACCCGAATGAACCGATGGTGCTCGTGGAGCTGGTCCGCGACATCGAACTGAAAGACGACTGCCGCAACTACACCGACATCGTGTGGATCGGCAAGGGTGATGTGCAGGAGTACCCGAAACGGCTCTGGCCCAAGCTGGCCGAGCACAAAGACACGTGGAAGCTGGTCACCCAAGCCCAGCCCACCGCCGATGAGCTGGCAGTGCTCGAAGCCGAGAACGCCAGGCTGCGCGCGCAGATCGCGGCCGGCGATGGCAAGGATCTGATCACCGTCGACGTCGTGACCGAGTTGACCGCCGAAGACCTGGCCAAGATGAGCGACGAGGATGTGCGCGCCGAGGGCGCCAAGCGCAAGTTCGGCCTGCATCACCGCCTCGCGCCCGATAAGCTGCGCCCCGCCTTCCTCGAAACCCAGGCCGCACGCGCTGCCGCCAAGGAGTAGCGCGTGGGCACCTTGCTGGTCAGCGCCCTGATCGTCAGCTACCGACGCATCCTGCTGGACCCGTCACCTGGCGTGACGTGGCTAGATGCCGACTTTCTGCGCATGACCAACAAGGCCGAGCGCCTGGCCTGCCTGCTCAAGCCCGAGATCCTGACCGCACGCGCTGCGATACCGCTTGTGGCCGGCTCGCACCAAACGCTGCCGGTCGGTGGCATCGCGCTGTTTGACCTCTACGAGAACGCAGGCAGCAAGCGCCGCGTGTCGCAGATCAGCCGCGCCAACATGGACGCAGCGAATCGCGTCTGGCCCGCGGCCACGCCTGAGCAGGACGTGCAGCATTGGACGTTCGACCCGCGCACGCGCAAACAGTTCGAGTGCTTCCCGCCCAACGACGGCAGCGGTTCCGTGGTCGGCCTCTATGGGATCACGCCCACGCCGATCGCCGCAGTGGGCAGCGCGATCAACCTCGACGACATCTACGAGGCCGTGCTCGAGGCCTTCGTGGTCTCGCTGGCCTACGCCGAGAACACCACCCGGCAAGACCTGGCCAAGATGGCGAGCTACGATACCCAGGGCAAGCAACTGCTCGGCGTGAGCACGTCGGCCCAGATCGCCACGGCCCAGAAGTCGGCCAATCCAGGAGGCACGTGACATGACCCAGGTGCTCGTCAAGGACATCATCGCCCCGGTCTGGCAGAAATGCCCGTCAGCCCCGATCACCACGGTCGTGCAGGCTTACATGGATGCCGCGCGGCAGTTCTGCAACCGCTCGCGCTGGCTGCGCGCCACCATTGCCGGCGCCACCATCGTCGACCAGCGCCTGTACGCACTCGGGAGCGACCCGTACAACGAGATTATTGGCATCTCGGCCATCGACATCACCGAAGCGGCTGACGACATCCACGGCCTGATCGGCAAGAACTCCGAGGAGTGGGACACCACCGAGGCCAACGATGTGCCGAAGTACTACCAGTACGTCCCTGAAGGCTCATTCGCGGTGCACCCGAAGGCCGATCAAATCTACACCTTGAATGTGGGTGTGGTGCTGCAGCCGAAGGCAGGATCGAACAGCGTCGATGACACGCTGCTGATCAACTGGAGCTATACGCTGCAGCATGGCGCGCTGGCCTACCTGTTGGGCATGGGCGGCCAGCCGTGGACCGACAAGGCCGAAGGCCAGATGCACGCAGCGCACTTCCGCAGCGAGACCGCCAGCGCATCGCACAACGCGGCCGGCGGCTACAACCCAGGTTCGATCCCAGCCGATGCGCTGGGCCCGCGCTCTAGTGGCGTGCGCACTAAGATGCAGGCCATATGAGCGGCGCATCCACATCCTTCTCTGTGCAGGCAGGCGATGACAGCGGCCATGTCCCTTTGGCGCCCGGCGTGATGCCACAGTACATCCAGTTTCGCTTCAACGGAGTAGACCTGGGCGGCCCTGATGCCGACACAGTGGACTTCGTAGGATCAGGCTTCAATGTGACACGCGGCACTGGCGCCAACGCCAACAAGATCACGGTGTCCTTTGGATGACTTCCTAGACAACACGCCGGAAGATCCGATCTGGGACGAGAGTTCGCCGGTTAGGCCAAACCTGCCAGCGTCTTTTACGCTGATGCCTGTTGCCGCAGCAAGCACGGCCTTTGCAGTCGGCGCCAAGGACTCAAGCAGTCAAAGAACCCAATTCAACCAGTTTATTCAATGGATGTTATTGGGCGCAAATTTAGGGTCTCCGACCGTTCAGGTCATAGACATCATTGGCGACCCAAATTTGATCAGCGTTACTCGCGGCGTTGGCGAAAACAAAAACGTCATCACTATCAGAAAATCTCGGTCTCCGATATTCGTGGCCGTGGCGCGGTCTGGAGCGCAACGGGTCATGACGAGTTCCGATGGAATCACATGGTCATTGCACAACGCAGCTTCGGCAAGGTCGTGGACAGCCGTGTGCTACAGCCAGACGTTGAATCTCTACTGTGCAGTAGCTTCCGATGGTATAGGCGATGGTGTCATGACCAGTCCAGATGGAATAAATTGGACAAGCCGAACACCCGCAGGAAATTGGGACTGGGAGTCAGTTTGTTGGAACGGGTACGTATTCATCGCGGGTGCCCAATCAGGGATCGGGGCCAACAGAATAATGACCAGCCCAGATGGCATCAACTGGACGATGAGAGTGGCTGCGTTTGGAGCAAATTGGGGTTCGCTTGCAAGCAATGGAACTGTTGACGTTTCTGTGGCTGCGAGTTCTGTACCTCTTAATGTTCAATATAGCCAGGATCACGGTGTCACTTGGACGAATGCAACCAATCCAGACTCAAGTTCAAATGTTTCCTTCAAAGGAGTTGCCTGGAGCGGCATTAATTTCATAGCTATTGAAAACAGTTCATCAGTCAACACCCAAGTGTTGACCAGCCCAGATGGGGTTATCTGGACGGCGAGAGTTGCGCTGGGAACGGCGCATTCTTGGGGATGCATAGCGATGGGGAGTGTCAACGGCGTGACTCGTGCTGTTGCAATCGCAGTGAGTGTGTTGGGTGGCCTCCAAGTAATGACTAGCGACGATCATGGATTGACGTGGTCTGGGTTCGCTTCATCGATCGCGAATACATGGCGCGGCGTTGCGTGGAACGGCAGCATATTTGCCGCTGTCGCAGACGTAGGATTAAACACCCGCGTCATGACTTCTCCAGATGGTCACGCTTGGACCACACAGGTAAACCCAGCAGACAACATTTGGACTTCAATTTGCTCTAATCAGGCACTTTTCTAATGAAGATCGACATTCAGACATTCAAAGGAGAGGCGCCACGGCTCAGCCCGCGCAACCTGCCCAACGAGCTCGCGCAGAACGCCACCAACGCGCGGCTGCAGACCACTGACCTCGAGGCCTGGCGGCAGTTCGTTCAGATCAAGGTGCTCAGCGCCTTCACGCCGAGCGCGCCGGTCAAGACCATCTACAAGCTCAATGGCGCGTGGCTCAGCTGGAAAGAGCAGGTCGACGTCGCGCGCGGCCTGATTCCTGGCGATGCCAGCTACTTCACCTTCCTAACCTGCCCAGCGCTCTACGCGGTGCCGCAGTACACCACGTACGCGCTGGCCACCGGCGGCGCTGAGCCCTATCCAGTCGTCACGCGTCCGCTGGGCATGCCGGGCCCGACCGTGGCGCCCACGCTGGTCGTGACCGTGAACCCGGCAGCCGACACCGCGGTCAACGTGACCGACGATGGCAGCAACCTCGCTGCTTCGTGGACTGTTGTGGGCCTGCTGCCTGGTGTACGCGAGTTCACGCAAGAAGCCGGCTTCGGCAATCCAGCGCCGTGCTACCGCCTCTATGAGGACCATGCGACGGTATGGGGACATCGGGACTTCGGCACCGCGGACAGCTCTTCAACGACGTTCAACTGCGATTTTTGGTTCGAGCTCGGGGACGGGAACCACCAGTGCGGCTTCGCGATCGGCAACGATTCGGCTGGCAGCGGCATCCGCGTGCAGATCAACACCAACGGCGCCGACTCGCTGTTCCAGATTGGCTCGGGCATCAACTGGGAGGACGAGTGGGCCGCCACCACTTTGTCGCACATCGGCATCATGACCAGCGAGACCTGGTACACGATGCGCGTGACCACGACGACGAACGAGGATGGCACGACCACGGCAGTTGCCACCATCCTGAACGGCGCGGTCGAGGTCGCTTCGCTCACGCTCAAGCAGTCCTTCGCCAAGGGCGGGTTCTTCGGCCTCACTGCACGTTCCACGAATGCGCAGGCCACGCGCTACGACAACATCGTGGTGACTGGCTCGGGTTCTCTGAACCCTGCTGTCGTCGTCAACACAGCCACCAGCTACGTCTACACGTACAGAGGCGCGAACGACTGGGAGAGCGCGCCCAGCCCGGCCAGCGTGACCGTGCTGCGCCCTGATGGTGTCTCGGTGACCGTCACCACACCCACGACCACACCCTACGACCCGCTGTACGGCATCGACACCAAGGTGATCTATCGCGCAGTGACCGGTGCGAGCGGAACGGTCTACCTGCTCGTCGACGAGACACCACTGGCGCAGGCCGACTACGTGGACGTGCTCGACGACAGCGTGATCAGCACTCCCGGCACGCCGTTGCCCTCAAGCGACTGGGATCTGCCGCCGCCTACGCTGCAAGGCATCATCGCGCTGCCTAACAACTGCATGGCTGGGTTCTTCCGCAACCAACTGTGCTTCTCGGCACAGGGCTATCCGCACGCGTGGCCGGTGGGCTTCCGACTGACCACCGACACCGACATCGTCTCGATCAAGAACATCGACAACGTGATCGTGGTGACCACCAAGGCCTTCGTCTACACCGCGGCAGGCAATGAGCCCGGCACGTACTCGATGAGCCAGCCGGGCGAGGCGCAGAGTTGCGTGGCCAAGCGCGGCACCATCTATGTCGATGGCTACGGTGTGTGCTTCCCCTCACCCGATGGCATCCAGGTCTGTGCGGGCAGTGCGGGCAACGTGCGCAACGCAACCGAGAGCATCTTCACGAAACAGCAGTGGGAGGCGCTGAACCCGAGCAGCATGATCGCGGCGGTGTACGACGGCGTGCTGTTCTTCTGGTTCGATGGGACCAACCCCGACAGCGGCTACGCGCTCGACACCAAGACCGGCGGGTTCGGGCTGATCCGCCTGAGCCACCACATCCTGGCCAGCTACGTGGACCCAGAGCTGGACGCGCTCTATCTGGTGCTCGACGTGAACAGTGAGCCGGTCGAGGCCCTGCTGCCGATCGCCAGCACCGCGGTGACTGCCAGCCCGCTGACCATCTTCCAGTTCGATGCGCACGCCACCAACCGCATCCGCTTCCAGTGGCGCGGCAAGCTGAACCTGATGCCGTACGAGACCACCTTCCACTTCGCCAAGGTAGAGGCCGAGGAGTTCAGCAACTTGGTGCTACGCGTGTACGCCGACGGCGCGCTGATCTATGCAGTTCGTGTGGTGTCGGCCAACGCCTTCCGCATCCCGGGTCTGACCGTGTATTCAAGCTACGAGCTGGAGCTGGTAGGCACGTCGCGTAGTCGTACCCCGCAGATCGCACAGACGGTTGCTGAGTTGGACTGACATGGCCCTCAAGCCTGCCGTCCAGCCACCACGCGGCCTACCGCCAGGCCTCGAACAGACGATCAACAACATCAGAGAGAGATTCGTCGCGCTCGAGGCCGACCTGGCCAATCTGCGCCTGCAGCTGGACGCCGGCAACGTCAGCAAAGCCATCACCCTGCTGCAGCAGCAGATCAATCAGCAGTCCGACAACAGATCGAACACCGACGGCACCAACGCGCTGGCGCTGATCAACGCGATCCTGGCGGTCAGCAACGGCCTGCTGGTGATCCGCGACGGTGTGGTGACCTCTCGCGTGCTGCAGCCTGGCCCTGGCATCTTCATCACCTACCCTGATGGCTTCTCAGGCAATCCGATCATCAGTTTGGTGCCCACGCCCGACCCGGTGCCAATCGCCTTCGGCGGTAACGATAGCTACGATTGGTGGACCGACACCGACCAGGACGCACCCACCGAGTTCATCGAGCCGCTGCTGAGCGCCAACGCGCCAGCGCAGTTGTCCTATCTCGACCTTGACGTGTACGACTGGTGGGTGGACGTGGAGCTCGACCTGATCATGCAACTGATCGACGCGACGCCGATCCCGAGCGCGCCGCAGTCCTTCCCGCCCGGGTTCGATGACGGTTTCCACTGGGGCGGCGACGAGGCCGACGGAATCATGGAAGCGTCATGATTTGCGGCACCGAATTTGTCCTGGTGGACTTCGAGAGCGCATGGGCCCGCATGCCGGCCACGGGACGCGCGCGCATCCATGCCGAAGCGATCGAAGAGGCCACAGCCCCAAACGCCGTGTGCCTCGAATCGCCTGACGGCATCGTGTCGATCGCCCTGCAACCCGATACCGGAGCGACAATGCGGGCATTCGTGCTGCTGGCCATCGGCTTCGGCAACTGGGGCGCCTTCAAGCGCAGCGAGCCCGCCATGGTCCAGATCGCAAGAGACATGGGCGCCAGCAGTCTGGCTTTCGGATCGAAGCGGGCCGGGTGGCTGCGGGTCCTGGGCCCGGAGTGGCGCCGATGCGCTGGCAACGTTTTTGAAAGGGGCGTGTGATGTCAATGGGTCAAGGAAGCGGACAAGTCGAGCAGACGGCCCAGCAAAAGGCCAAGCTCAACATCGCCAACCAGCAGATTCAGGACTGGCGCACGCGCTGGATGCCGCAGCTCACGCGCTTCTCGGAGAACACCGACAAGGCCATGCTGGCTGGCTCGCGTGAGCGCCGCGCCGCGACCACGGCGGCCGGCACCGACAACTCCGTGCGATTCGATCAAGCACAGGGGAAGGCGCTGGGATTGGCATCGGCGAACGGTGCCGTCGGCTCTGCCAAGCAGAAGCTCGGCATCACCAGCATGGGCAACGACGAGGCCACGGCGACGGGCCTGGGGTCGGTTGCTGCGGATCAAGCCGTCGACGACTCGAGCATCAACAACTACAAGGCCATCACGTCGATCGCCAAGGGCGACAAGGCCGACACCATCAATGCGATGGGACAGCAGGCCGCACTGAGTGGGCAGCAAGCCACTGCAGCGGCCGAGCAATCGCTGAACGAGCGCGCGGGGTACTCCGGGCTTGCCAGCAAGATCGTCGGCACGGGTGCCGGGTTGTGGATGGGTGGCGGCGGGTCTGCCGTGACGCCTCAGGACCTCGGCGCGGCCAATGCGTCGAACGACCCGATCGGCACTCTCAACACGCGAAGGGGTTGGACATGAGCAATTCCTCGGAGTACCTGTGGAACCCTGACGCGCCGATGCGCCAGTGGCTTGGCCCAAAGCTGCGCGGGAACGGCGACGATGCGCCAGACACTTCGGCGCAAGACCTCTATGCCTCGCTGACAAAGCGCAGTTGGTTCGACTACATGAACACGATCGGCGTGCCGCAAGAGAACAAGCTGATCGACTATGCAACCAACCCCGACACGGTCAAGAACGCCATGAGCGAGGCCAGCAGCGACGTGACGGGCGCATTCGATCGGCAGTCGGTGAACAACCAGCGCCGCCTCAGTGGACTCGGCCTGAGCTTGGCGCCTGACGAGCAGGCCGCGGTGACGCGCAGTGAGGGCCTGTCGCGCTCGCTGGCCGATGTCGGCGCCCAGAACTCTGCCCGCGATGTCACCATGGCCCGGCAGCAGGCCATCATTGGCGGTGCGAACGTCAGTCCTTTGAAGGGAGCACTGGGATGAGCGACTACGGCACCTATGGTGACACTATTGGCGTGCCAAGAGCCGGCGCCGGTAGTCGAACCACGCTACTGGGCCTCGGCGCCAGCCAGAAGCGCATGGGCATGGACATGCTCGCGCAGTCGGCCGAGGAAGAGGCCAAGCGCAACCAGGCCAACGAACAGATCGAGACCCAGCGCAAGTCCGGAAACAGCCAGATGGGCTCGACCATTGGCGGTGCTGCCGCAGGGGCTGCCTTCGGGCCGTGGGGCGCACTCGCCGGTGCGGCTGTCGGCGCGATCGCCGGCTACAACCTTTGAACGGAGAGCACCATGGCCCGCAGTGTCGGTGAAGCAATATCGAACGGCCTTGAGAGCGGTCTGAGTCTCGGTCTCGGCATCGCGAATCAGCGCCGCCAGATGGCCCGGCAGGACACGCAAGATGCAATGCAGGCCGAGGATCGGCAGCGCAACATCACGCGTCAGACCAACGCCGACACGCTGGGCGCTCTCAACCAGCAGCAGCAGGATCTGACGCAAGAAGGTCAGGGCATGGTCAACGCGGAGACAGCGCCCTCCCCGCAAGCTCAGGCTGACTTCGCTGGACGCGTGCAAGGTCTGCGCAAAGCCAAGAGCGATCAGCTGTCGAAGATGTCGGGGTACGTGGCCGACGCCAAGAAGGCGGCCGACATCGATCTGGCCACACTGAACACCGGCGACGTGTCCAAGGTACAGAACCTGACGCGCGCGATCACCGTGGGCACCGGCCAGAACCCATCGGTCTATCTCCGCGATGGCGACAAACCGTCGCCGATCGAGCAGGCCGGCCAGGCCATGCTGGAAGGCATCCAGGGCGGCGATCAGGCCAAGGTGGTGGCCGGCGCCAATGTGCTGTTCGGCCCCAAGCTGAACGTCGGCATCGGCGAGACCAGTCCGCACGGCGGCAAGATCGTGAAGAAGGAAATCGTCAACATCGTGCCCGCGCCCGGCGGCGACCCGAACGATCCGAAGTTCATCCCGGTGCTGCGCGTGTACGTCAAGAAGGATGGCTTCACCGGTCCGGGTGACCCGGACAAGGGCGGCGCCACCGGCCACTACGATGCGCCGCTGACCGAGGGCCGCAGCAGCGCGCCCGACGCCAAGGTGAAGGCACTCGGCATCAAGGACGTGATGGACTTCGTTGGCCACAATCTGCACGTGGCCGAGCTGCTGAACCAGCCCGAGGGCCTGGCCAAGCTGCAGCAGGACCAGCAATCCGCCCAGCAGTTCGACCCACAGCAGTACCTGACCGCGCTGTCGCAGGTCGGTGTATCGCCGCAGCCCAAGGTCAGCGTCAAGGAGACCGTCATCCCAGCTGGCGGCACGCTGCAGCGCACTGTCACCAACGCGCGCACCGGTGCGGTGGTCAGCCAGAGCAGCATTCAGGGCAACAACAAGGTGAACCAGGCGGACAAGCTCACCCTCTTCTCGGACGGCATCGACAAGCAGGTCGACCAGGGCGTGATGAGCGAAGAGGAAGGGGCGCAGCTCAAGTCCGACTTCGCGACGCGCCAGGCGCGCGGCACGGGCGATTCCACGATGGAGACCAAGCTGCGCGAGGTCAACGACGACCCCAACCTGTCCGAAGACCAGAAGGCCGAACAGCGCAAGGCCATCCTGTCCGGCATCAAGCCCAGCACGGCTCGAGGCGGCACTGGTGCGAATGGCGATGCGCGCACGGCCGACCGAAAGCTGGGCCGTCAGCTGCAGGCCGCCAAGGATGCACGGATCGAGGTCGACAGCAAGCGCACGCACGCGCTGCACGAGTACCAGGCCGCGATCAAGGACGAGTTCGACAAGAAGACCAAGGCCGACGCCAAGGCCATCTACGACGCCAAGATCAAGGCCCTTGATTCGGACGAGGCGGACTTGAAACTCCGCATGAAGAAGATCAACGACCAGCTGGATGCAGCAGACGCTGCCGACAGCGCACCAGCGCCTGCCGCTGGTCTCGGCGCCGCGCGCACTGCCAGCGGCGAAACCCGCGCAAGCAGCACCAAGGTCGATCCAGCCGACCAGAAGGCGCGCGACAAGGATGCGGCGCGCATCCTGTCTGACGAGTTGGACAAGGCTCGGCAGGGGCTCGCTACCGTCAAGAACACCGACGCTGATCCGAACGCCGTGGAGCGCAAACGCGGCGATGTAGCGGCACTGGAGCGCGAACTGGGGCGCGTGCAAGGCCTTGGCGCGGCGCGGCGCCCTGGCGGCACTGCATCAACGCCTGCATCTGGCACCAAGCCTGGCCTAGTGCTCAAGTTCGACAAGAACGGCCAACGAGTGAGCCCCTGATGCCGACCGCAGAGCTGTTTGATGGCACCCAGCTGCAATTCGAGGACGGCACGCCCGACCACGTGATCGAGCGGGTCGCCCGCGAACAGACAGATCGCATCAGGACCGAGCAGGCGCGCAAGCCGCTGCCGGCCGACGTCAAGCCATCAGCAGGCCGCGATGCTGGCGTGTCAGTCGAATCGCACTTCCCCCAGAACGCCGAGGGCCCAGCGGCGGGGCTGGCTTCCGTGCGCAGCGCGCGCCAAGCGGTGCAGCGCCAGCGCGACACGCCGGCCGTCGCCCCGGAAACAGCATCGGTGCTGGATCAGCCCAGTGCTGACCTCGGGCCACGTTCCGGCACGATGTCCGATGCCGAGTATCAGGCGAACTACGGCTCCAACGCCAAGCCCAAAGATCAGCCACGAGTCGGCGGCGATCCGCGCGACACGATCCAGAACTCACCAATGCCTGCCGTGGTGGGCGGCAACATCCGCCGCGCGCTGGGCAGCGGTGTGCCGGCCGCGGCGGTCGAGGGCACGCTCTCGGGTCTGTCCAGCATCGCCAAGGTCGTGCCAGGCATGGTGGCTGGTGCTGCCGATCTGGCCGACAAGGCTGGCTTGCCGGGCGCCGAGGCCGTCCGCGACTTCTCGCTGGGCCAGGCGCGCATCGCCGACCAGTTCGGTGATGCTGTGCAGGGCCAAGGTGGCGACTACTACACCAAGCTGGTGGGCAACGTCTTCAACAGCGTGGCCCAGAACATCCCGGTGATCGCCTTTGGCCTGCCCGGGGCTGCTGAGATTGCCGGCGGCAAGGCGGTGGCCACAGTCGCAGCGAACAAGGCGCGCGACAACGCGATGAAGGCGCTGTTCACCCAGACTGCTGGCCAGGAGTACGCCGATAGCCGCAACTCGGGCTTCGACCCGGGCGAGTCGGCCGCGCGCGCCGGCATCTTCGGCGCTGCCGAGGTGCTGGGCGAGCGTTTCGGCTTCCACGAGCAGATGGCGGTGCTGCGCGCCGCGGTGGGCAAGAAGCAACTGGGCTCACACGAGCTCGGCCGCGTGCTGGCCACCGAGATGATGAAAGAGATCCCGGGCGAGGAGCTGACCACCGCGATCGAGTTCCTGGCCGACAAGTACGGCCCCGCTGCCAAGAACCCGAAGGCGACGCTGGCCGACTACCTTGAGCAGGCCGCTGACACCGCGGTGCAGACCATCGGTCAGACCGCCCTGATGGGTGCACCGGCCGCGCTCAAAGGCACCTACCAGCGCGCCGACGCCGTGGCAGCCTACGACAGTGCCAAGCTGGCCGGCCTGCACGTCACCCCGCCCTACACCACTGACGCGCCCGACGCGCAGCGCGCGAAGACTGTCGGCATCTTCAACGCCGTGGCCGCGCAGTACGGCATGGACCCCGAGGCGGTGAAGCGCGCAACTGAGGTCGCCAAGGGCATGCCGGCAGCCGACGTGGGCCCGTTCCTGGCCAAACTGACCGGCGCGCTGCAGAAGCGCAACCTGGTGGCCAAGCCCGTCGAGCAGCACGCCGTGGACGTGCTGACCGCAGGCCCGATCGACGATCCCAAGGTGATCGAGGCCAAGGCCAAGGATGCCGAGAAGGCCGCGCAACCGTCAACAGTACCGGGTGAACCAAAGGAGATTGTTTCACGTGAAGCAACGGCCGAAGAGGATCTGACCGGATTGTCCGAGCCCAGCACCGCGACCGGCCCGAGCATCGACGAGGCGGCGCACCAGGCCGCGCACTCGCCGACCAACGACCTGCCCGAGCCGACCGATGCGCAGAAAGAGGCTGGCAATTATCAGAAGGGCCACGTCAAGGTCGCGGGTCTGGACATCAGCGTCGAGAACCCCGAGGGCAGCACGCGCAGCGGTGTGGGCGCCGACGGCAAGGTCTGGAGCAACGACCTCAAGCACCACTACGGCTACATCCGCGGCACGATCGGCCAGGATGGCGAGCACATCGACACGTTCATCAAGCCCGGCACGCCCACCGACTTCAACGGCACCGCGTTCGTGGTCGACCAGATCGACCCGGCCACCGGCCAGCCAGACGAACACAAGGTAATGCTGGGCTTCGACAGCATCGAGGAGGCGCGCGACGCCTACCACGCGAACTACCATCAGGGCTGGGGCGGTCTGGGCGGCATTCACGCTGCGCCGATCGCTGACCTCAAGAACTGGATCGCCACCGGCGACACGACCAAGCCCTATGGACCCGCACAGCCTAACGTACAGCCAATTGCCGGAGAACCTGCAGGAGGCGGTGCTGGCCGGAGCGCTGAGCCTGCCGGAAGCCGCGGAAATCTGGGACCTGGCGCTGACGGCGACCAGCGACGTGGAGGCGCTGCCGCGGCGCCTGTGGCCGGCGGCCGAACGGCTGAACCTGTTCGAGATGCCGGTGGAGACGCCAAGCCAGTAGCCCGCGCGATCGCACTCGTCGGGCCGATGCCCAACAGCGCCAAACCGCTCGAGCTGCGTCCCAACAAGGACGGCAGCAGCACGGCCTGGCACGACGGCCACGAGGTGCTGGACTTTGAGCAAGGCACGCCAGTGCAGATCCCGGCCGGCACCAGCGACGCCGCGGCGCTTCAGATCGTGAAGGACTCGGGCGCGTTCGGGCGCCGCGCGCGGTACTTCGAGGCGCCAAAGCAAAGCGCGGCCGCGCTGGAAGCCGCGCCGGCTAACGCTCCGAGCGCGGCCGCGCCCAAGCCGGCGGATTCGCGTGTGAAAGCCAGCACGCCAGGCTCTGCCACGTCGGACGCGTTCCTGGAGCGAAAGCGCGCCGAGAAAGAGGCTGCAAACGCCACGGCGAAAGTGGACACGGCTGCCCCATCTGTGGAGGCAAAACCGGAAGTCGCAGCCACCGCACCACCAGCCCAACCGCCCACGCCGGTCACGCGCAAACTGTCCGACAAAGAAGCCTTTGCCCAGGACTACAAGGCCTTCGAAGACCGCGATGTGGTGCGCCCTGTCCAGATTGCAGACACGGGCCAGACGGCTACGCTTAAACTTGCCGCCGCAAAGGCGATGCGCGACCTGGATGCACGCCTGAAGACCCTGAACGAGCTCAAAGCCTGTATTGGCAGACACGCGTGATGAAAATGACCGCCGACGAACTGAGAGCCCACGCGCTGCGCACGGGGGCCGAAGTTTCCATTGACGGCAAGGTCTTCAATTCGGCGCGTGCACAGATCGAGCCCAAGGCCATCACCGCCGCGCCGACGCCGCGCGCTCCAGTCGTGCCCGTGCCTGTGGCACCGCCAGCGGTCGAGAGCTTCACGCGGGCCGAGGTCGAGCGACTGCTGGCCGAGCAGGATGCTCGATTCACCGCGCAGCTGCAACTCATCGCCAGCATGGTCAGCAAGCCCGAACCCGAGCCCGATGCTGACGATGGCAAGGAGTACGGCATGTGCGCGGTCGGCTTCACCCCGAAGTACAACGACGACGGTCTGATCACCTTCGTCGGAGTGCAGTACGAAAGGCTTCAATGAACCTGCAGCGCAACCCGCTCGCGAAGTGGTGCGGCATCGTCATGATCATCCGTCCCGATGTCACCAAACTGCCCGAGGGCGTCGAGCCGAAGTGCCGCGTGGTCTCGAAGATCGATCCCGATCTGGGCGACCGCCGTGCGGTGGCCGAGACCATGGACTACGCGCCCATCGCCGGCCTGTTCAACTCCGACGATGGCGATGCGATCGAGTATTACGCCGAGGTGATCCCGACCGGCAGCGGCGTGTTTCACCTCGAGTTCGTCGAGCGCGCGAGCAAGCGCGACTTCTTCCTGCACGTCCCCCAGATTTCCACGAGTCCCGTCCCCGCGCACTGAGCGCTTTCATCCCACCGGCTCAGTCCGGGTCAACCTAGGAGTTCTTCACCATGCAAACCTACAACCTGCGCTTCTCTGGCACGCTCGAAGCGACCGCCCTCGTTGCGCTGTTCACGATGATCAACGGATCGGTCCAGGCCGGTCTGGTGACCGAAATCGATGCCGAGGGCATGGGCACCACCTCGGCCGCCAACGAGTTCGGCATCTATCGAATCGGCACGGCTGGTGTCACGGGTGCTGGTGCGGTCACCGCAGTCCCGACCAATGCGGGTTACACCGCATGGTCTGGCACGGCCTTCGCCAGCTACACCACCCAACCGGTCAAGGGTGCCTTGGTGCAAAACGTCGCGATCAACGGCAACGGGCAACGCTACTTCTGGCGTGCCAACCCCAACCTGAACAACGCCATCAGCGTGCCGGCCGGCAACGTGGCGGCGGCCTCGCTGGGGATCTTCACGATCAGCGGTACCAACGTGGTCACGGGCCGCCTGCAGGTCGCAGCGATCTAAGCCGTCCTTGCGGACAACGAACGGGCCGCCTTGCGCGGCTCGTTTTTCATGAGCTTCGCAGATGGCCTACAAGTCAGTCGGGGCACCTTGGTCAATAGCCGTCAGCGGTTCAACCGTTCTGTTGGCTACGCCTACGTGCGCGCCTGGCGACATTCTGATTGCTGGGTTTTCGGTTGATCAAACGTCTTCCAGCATCGCAGCCAATGTTCCAGGAAATTGGCCCAGAGTCAGCACAAAGGAGCAATGCCTATTCGATGGCCAATCGTTCCAGTGGTTTGCCCGTGTGGCTGGTGCCAGTGAGCCTTCTACCCATCAATTCAACGTAACCACTGGGTTCAATGGCGGCTGGGCCGTCATGCTTTGCTTTAGCGGACGGGATACGACGCTTGCAAACATTCAGACGAATTTTGGTTTCGACGCTTCTGGCACTGCCAATCCAGCCACGGTATCTGCACCTGGCCTGACGGCCCCGGCAAACGCTGATCTGGTCGGCCTCTATTTCACCGATCAGAATTCCGACGATCCTTGGGTCTTCGCTGCACCTATCGGGATGACTTCCCGCGCATCTGGTGTGGGTGGTGATGGAGGCTTTGCCTCATTCGGAGTCGCGACCCTCGACAACGTTTCTGCTGGCGCTACTGGAAACAAGGATGCAACGTTTGTATTCCTCGGTGGCACCACTGGGTGGGGCGCGTTTCTGCTGTCAATACCGGCCGGCGCCGCACCGCCAGACCAACTTGTAGAGGATGCGTGGGACTGGGGCGATGAAGGTGCTGGCTCGTTCGATGGGACGATGGAGATTGAGGTCACTGCGCAGTATCAGGAACCGGTCGCCATTGCGCCACCACAACCCGCGCAAGACGTCGACGACTTCACTTCCGACCAGGCCTATGAAGACCCGACAACGGATTTGATCGAATCGGCCAGTGGGCCAGTGCAAGCCAATGCACCACCAGGGGCGCCTGAAGATACGTGGATTTGGCAGTTGTGGGACGACGCGAACAGCGAGGACTTGCTGACGCTCGACACGCTGCCTGTTGGACCGGATGCGCCGCCCGCCATTCCTGATGACGCATGGCCGTGGCCGCTATTCGATGATCCGACCGGCGATGCCTTGCTTGAGTTCGACCTGCCGCCGGTCGGTGCCGATGCACCCGCGCCTGCGACATTCCAAGACCAAGAGCAACCGCAGACCGATGAGGTCGACGACGAGCTCTGGTGGACTGATGGAGCCTTCCTCTCCGACAACGCTCTGACGATCGCTGACCAGCCACCATCTGACGAGTGGGTATGGGATGATCTGATCACTGACGAGCTGGCCGATGAATCGGCCCCTGTCGCTATCGACGATGGCCTGCTTGATGACGCGTGGCCGTTCGATGACGTGGCCGACGACGACGCATGGTGGGCTGAGTGGCCCACGCTGCAGGTCGATCAAGCTGCGTCTGTCGATATCGTTCTGCAGGACGAGCCAGATCTTGCGCAAGACGCCGACCACGACCTGATCGATGAGTCCAGCCCCGTAGGCGCCGACCTCGTGCTGGTCGATCAGCCACCTGGCGACCAGTGGGCCGATGACGACCTGACCGATGAACTGCTGGAGGATTCAGCGCCTGTCGGAGCCGACGCGCCACCCCTGCCGTTGCCAGATGGATGGAACTGGGAAAGCGACCACGTCGATGACGATTCGTGGTGGCTTGAGCTGCCGGTGCAGTTGGTCGACTTCACACCGCAGATCGATGTCGTCCTGCAAGATGAGCCGGACTTTGCCGAGGATGTCGGTGACGAGCTGATCGAACCGTTCGCACTCGTTGGTCCTGATGAGCCGCCACTGGCCGCGCCCGACGCTTGGAACTGGGACGAGGAGCCAGCTGACGACGACACGTGGTGGCAACTGATCGACTTTCCGCTAGTCGACTTCGTTCAGTTGCCGGGCCCGACCTATGCCGAAGCGTGGGACTTCAACGCTGACGACACCGATGACGATGCCCAGTGGCTTGAAATCACCCAGCCCGATGCCGGCGCATTGCCAGTCGACACGTGCCCTGCGCAGCTCGCAGCAGCCATGGCGCGCATTGCCGAGCTCGAAGCATTGCTGGCTGCAGCGCTTGCTGCGGCAGGGACTGGCGGCGGCGGTGCAAGCGGCAATGGTGACGATATCGACCATGACGCCGAGCAACGCCACATTCTGCAGCTCAGTGCCGACCGCAAGCGTGCCCGTATCGCGCAGAACAACGCGTTCATCATGAGCTTGGCCGCGGCGACTGTGCGCGGTCTGAAAGGACCGAAGTGACCGACGTGAACATCCCACAAACAATTTGGCGGTGGGCTCATGTCGGCGCGATGATAGAGAACCGCTTCGGCGGCCTCTTTATCTCAACCAGGGAAGGAAAACTATCATGGGTGCAGTGACTTCAAATGGCTACCAAAGGCTCCAGTCTGGTTTTTGGTTCAAGATGTCGGACAACAGCAGCCCCTATTCAACGACTGACGGAGTGAACTTCACGGCAGTCTCGGGCGGGGCCACCACGTTGGCCAGTGCCGCGCAGGCAGCAGTCGGCATCATTGCGAAGGCGAATGTGTTCGGTTCCTTGAGTACGTCGGGCGGCCTCGTAACACTGTTCAACGATTCATTCGACACTACCCTCGACCTCAACAAATGGACGTTGAGCGGTACCACGCCCCCAGCCGCGTCTGGCACGTCCGTCTTGTTGAGCCTGACGGCGGCGAACTCGGTCTCGTCGTCGATGATCAGCGTTCCGTCGTTCACCCCACAAGGCGCGCCGTATGTGCTGGCGGGTCAGATGACCCTCGGCGCACAACAGGCGAACCCGAATGTGGTTCGAATATTCGGTGCCAGTGTCGTGACCGGTTTCACTGCGGGCAATCCGACAACGGACGGGCATCAGTGGGAAGTGGATGTCACCGGCGCGCTGTGTGCGTGCGTCTACATTGCTGGAGTTCGGTATGTCGTCAATTCGACGAATCCAGCACTCATCACTGCACCTGGTTCGTGGGCCGCGAACATGACGATGAGCAACTACGGTCAACCCTTGACGTGGCCAGCCTCTGGCACTGCCATCGTCACGATGCAGTACTACTCGGGTCTCGTGTACTTCTTCATGGCCAGCGCGATCACTGGAATGGACATTCCGGTTGGCGTTGCGTCCTACCAGCCGAACGTCGCTGCACTCCCGATTCGCATTGCGTCGATCTCGACGCCCGCAGTGAGCACAGTGCTAGCGACTACCTACACGGTAAGCGGCATGCTGCTGGGTGCCATCGGCGGTTCAAACTTCACCCAGGCTGATCCGGTCTACCCGTGGCGGTTGCAGACGGTCGATGCTCTCGGCCGATCGGCCACGATGACACCGGAACTGACGGCCACCGGTAGCATCACGACACAGAACCTGGTGCCGGGGGGTGTTGCGACGGCTGGCTCTGCGGTATCGCTGGCGACCAATGGGCTGGCGAATCTGATGGTCCAAGTCACCGGCACCTACACCGGCGCGCTGTCGCTGCAAATTACGGTCGACAATGTCAACTGGATCACGGTCGGTGGCACACCATTGTTCAACGTGAACACAGGCACCGCACTAGCGTCGATCACCTCGGCGCTGCAAAGCATCTTCCAATGCAGCAATGTGTCCTCCGTGATCGGCGTGCGGATCACAGCGCTGGCAGCACAGACCGGCACCGCCGTCGTGACGATGCGGGCGACCGCTTCGTGAACGTAGTGCACAACTAGGAGACCAGATCGTGTCCATGAAACTTTCGTTCTGCGTCAAAGCAGCCAAAGACCTGAACGCGCAAGACTTGGACGCCATCACCGCATCGATAGAGCACTACCAGCGGGCCGGCATGGACACTACTGCGGCCGAGACCGCAGCGATCGATGACCTGATGGCCAGCATCAAGGCTGACCGCACGGAGATGGTCGGCCATCTGCGCGACCAGCACCAAGACTTGTTCAAGAGCGACCGGCCGGCGCTACCCGCCACGCCGCAGAAGCAGCGCAAGGCGCCCACGGCGCTGCGCGGCTCGCTGGTGCTGGGCACGATCAGCAACGAGCTCGGCGGCCTGTCGCCTGAACTGCTGCCAGACCTGAGCCAGAAGGTGACCCGCACGCGCACCAGCAAGCTGGGCAAGACCACCAGCTACATCGTGTGGGACAACCCGCCGGCGACCGGCGTGGGCCCACTGTTCCGCGCCGGCGGCACCACCGACCTGGCCGAGGTCGCGCGCGCGCTGGAGGAGGCCGGCTACCTGACCGCCGGTACCGTGGAAGCCGACGGCGTGGGCGCCGCGCAGCAGGCCGGCAAGATCGTGCAGGCCGAGCTGGCCAAGCCCGGCAGCACGCTGCAGGTCGGCAACGCCGATGCGATCGACGCCGCGGCGCGCGCGCGGCAGGAGGGCACCGCCGAGCCGTGGGACTCGTTCATGTTCGAACCCGACGACCTGGACGCCAGCGGCTACAACGACCTGAACGCCGACGAGCGCGCCACCGTCGAGGCGTTGGTGCAGGAGGCCGATGCGGTCGGCATCGACACCGAAGCGCTCAAGGATGGCGCAGTGCGCCAGACTGAGGGAGAATCCGACCATGCCTACCTTCAAGCCGTCCAGTCAGCGGTCCGCACTGCTCTCCTTGCCCACCGCGGCGAGATTGGGCAACCTGCCGGGGCCCAATCGCGACCGGGTGATGCGGGTGGCCAGCAAGCTGCTGGCGACCAACGCGCGGCGGGTGGACAAGACGCCGGACGGACAGCCGATCGACCTGACCTCGAGCTCACCAGCCACGACACCGGAGAGCTGAAGGCCAAGGCGGCGCGCGACGCCGCTGCGCTGGCCGCCGACAAGGCCGAACAGAAGCGCCTGGCCGACAAGGCCGAGGCCGACAAGCAGCGTGAAGAATTTACGCTGACTGGATCTGATCGCAAGGCCGACCAGAACCCCGATCAGGGCGTGATGTTCGACCTGGCAGGCCCGACCGATACCGCGGACTTCAAGAAATGGTTCGGCGACAGCAAGGTGGTCGACGCGAAAGGCAAGCCGCTGGTGCTCTACCACGGCACCACGGCCGACTTCCACACGTTCGATCGCGCCAAGGGCAACATCGAGGCCGACATGGGCGCCGGGTTCTACTTCACGAACACGCCCGCCGACGTCGCTGCCAACTATGCCGGCGAGGGACCGGACCTGACCCAGAAGATCGAGCTGCGCGCCGAGCGCATTCAGCAGGAGATGGAGGACGACGGCGCCGAGGACGCGACGATGGAGCGCGCGCGCGAACTGGCTCGCAAGGAGTTCAGCGAGCATGCAGGCGCGACCATGCCGGTCTACCTGAAGATCGAGAACCCGCTGCGCGTCGGCGGCAAGGACGAGACTCACCTGACCTACGAAACGCCATTCGACGAGGAGACCGACGAATATGGCGAGGAACACGGCACGCTGGTCGATGTGCTGATGGCGCTCCAGGGCCTGGAGAGCCAATTCGAGGACTTCAACTACGGCAAGCTGATGGAGTCGATCGGCGACGATGTCCTCGACGGCATGCCTGCATCCAAGTTCATCGAGAAGGCCAAGGCTTCCGAGGGGTTGATGCACGCGACTGACGAGAATGGCACGATGGCCAGCACCGAAATACTGCGCCAGGCCTTCGAGGAAGCCGGCTTCGACGGCATCATCGACAGCACCGTCAACGAGAAGTTTGGCAGCGAGCGCGGCACCGGCGTGAAGATGAAGGGGATGAAGCGCGGCACCGTGCACTACATCGCCTTCGAGCCCACGCAGATCAAGTCCGCGATCGGCAACAAGGGCACGTTCGACGCCACCAAGGGCGACATCCGCTTGAGCGAGAACCCCGACTTCCAGGACACCCAGCAGCTGGAGCGTCCCGAAGTCACCGAAGGCGCACCGGCACAGCAGGACGTCGACGCGCTGGCCAAGATCGAAGCATCGTTCCGCGGCAAGGTCGACGCCTTCAAGGGCCTGAAGCTGACCGCGATGCCGCGCATGGCCAAGCCAGGCAACAAGGCCACCGAGGCCGAGCGCCAGCGCTACGCTGCGGCCGACCTGGCCGAGAAGCTGTTCGGCAAGCGCGTGGTGTTCTTCAACGCCAACATGCAGTTCGCCAACGGGCTGCAGGCCGACTACCTGCCCGGCATGATCTTCGTGAGCGAGAACACCACGCGGCCGATCCAGGCGGTGCTGGGCCACGAACTGACGCACGCGATGCGCGCCGACGACCCCAAGCTGTACGACAAGCTGAGCGATCGACTGCGCGGCATGCTGGAGGAGCCAGGACGCTATGGCGAGCAGTTGAATGCGCGGCGTGCCGCACGAGGTCTGGATCCACTCAACTTTGACAAGCTGCGCGAGGAGTTGATCGCCGACATCGTGGGCGACAACTTCACGGACCCCCAGTTCTGGAAGCAGATGGCCAAGGGCCAGCCCAGCCTGTTCGGCCGCGTGCTGCGCGTGATCAAGGACTTCTTCGACGACCTGCTGGCCAAGCTGCGCAACGAGCGCCCGTACGGCACCGGCAAGTACCTGAACGACGTACAGGCCGCGCGCGATGCGGTGGTCGAGGCCATGAGCCAGTTTGCGGCGAGCCCGAAGACTGCGGCAGCGGCAGTGGTGACGGCGGCCGAGGCGAATTTGAGCCAAGCCGAACCGGTGCAGACCGACAGCGCTGCCTTCAAGAAGTGGTTCGGCGACTCCAAGGTGGTCGATAGCAAGGGCACGCCGCTGGTCGTCTATCACGGCACCAGTGCCGGCGACATCCATCACTTCGACGCCTACGCCAGCAATTACGGCTTGTTCGGTCAGGGCAGCTACTTCACTGCGGACCCCAGCATCGCCAGCGAATACACGTCCAAAGGAAAGGGTGCGTCAGCCACGGTTTACCCCGCCTACCTTTCGATCAAGAACGCCATCGACATGGATGGCAAGGCTGATCGCGCGCTGTGGGAGAAGGGTTACCCCGAAGTCGATTTCGACCAGTGGACGCCAGACGGCGACACCAACGAGGCCTTCTACCGCGCCGTCGAGGATGAACTCTCTAACCAGGGCGTCCCGAAATGGGAGGGGGCCGAAATGATGCAGGACGGCCTGCGCAACATGGGCTTCGATGGCATCACGCACATGGGCGGCGGTCGGGTGAGAAACGCCGACACCGCCACTCGGCATCGTGTCTTCATCGTGTTCGACCCTGAACAGGTCAAGTCTTCGATCGGCAACAACGGCGAGTTCGATGCGAGCAAGCCAGAAATCAACATGAGCCTGCCCGACTACACCCACGAAGAGCGCGAAGCGCTCGAGCGGGCCGGCATCAACACGCGTAGCCGTTTCCAGCGAGCCGGCGACCGCATCCACCAAGGGTACGAGAAGGCCGTTGATGCACTGCGTGGCAACTGGGCCCGCCAGTTCCAGCAGGGTGCACTCGACCAGTTCCACGGCATCGACCAGGCCGTGCGGCGCGAGATTGGCGCACTGCCGACCGACCAGGACCCCTACGTGGCGGCGCGCTTGGCCAACGGCGGTACCAGCTCCGTGATGCGCGGCCTGATGTTGCACGGCCAGGCCAAGTGGGCGGCCAACGGCCAGCACCTGGAGAAGATCGCCGGCAGCGAGGGCCTGCTGGACATCCTGAAGCCGCTGGACAAGGACCTGAACAGCTTCTTCGGCTGGATGATCGGCAACCGCGCTGCGCGCCTGATGCGCGAAGGCCGCGAGAACAACTTCACGCCCGAGCAGATCAAGGCGCTGCAGGGCCTGAATAAGGGCAAGGAAGACGCCTTCCGCAAGGCCGCGCTGGGCTACGCCGCGTTCAAGCGCAGCGTGCTCGACGTCGCCGAGCAGGCCGGGCTGCTGGACCCCGAGAGCCGCAAGGTCTGGGACAACGCCGACTACATCCCGTTTTACCGCGAGATTGACGACAAGGCGGTGTTCGGCGCCACCGGCAAGAAGGGCCTGTCGGGTCAGAGCAGTGGCATCCGCACACTCAAGGGCGGCGAGGCCGCACTGAACGACCCGATGGAGAACATCCTGATGAACTTCAGCCGGCTGATCGATGCCAGCCTGAAGAACAGGGCGCTGTCCAAGACCATCGACACGCTGACCGCGGCGAAGTCCGACGTGGTGCAAAAGGTCGGCTACGAGATGAGCAAACAGCTGGTGCCCGCCGACCAGGTGCGCAAGCAGCTCGCCGAGGCCGGCACACCGCAGCAGGTCCTGGACATTATCCCGCCCGAGGCCTTCGAGGGCATGGCCAAAATGTGGTCGATCCAGGCCCCGACCGACCCGACCGTGGTGCGCATCATGGTGGGCGGCAAGCCGCAGTTCTACAAGGTCAACGATCCTCTGCTGCTGAAGGCGCTGACCAGCTTCGTGCCGTTCGACTTCCCTGGCCTCGGCGTGGCGCGCGCGTTCAAGCGCGTGCTGACCGGCATGGTGACGGCCACCCCCGAGTTCATGGCCCGCAACTTCATCCGCGACACAGCGGCCACCGCAATCATCACGCGGCACGGCTTCAACCCAGCCAAGTCGCTGAGCGGCATCGTCAAGTCCTACCGTGAGGCCGGCGCCTACGAGGACATGCTTTTCGCGGGCGCCAGCTTCCAGACCGGGGACATCAACGCGTCCGACCCGACGGCCACCGGCAAGGCGATGCGCCGCGCGCTACGCTCCAAGGGATTCGACGCCAGCTCGGCCGGCGCGTTCGTGGGCAGCATCATCGACACGCCGGCCAAGTTCTGGGACAAGTACCGGCACGTGGGCGAGGCCATCGAGAACTCGAACCGCGAGGCCGTTTACGAGGCCACCACCAAGGCCGGCCGCGGCGCCACCGCGGCGGCCTTCGAGGCCAAGGACATGATGGACTTCACGCTGCGCGGCAGCAGCCCCATGTACCAGCTGCTGGCCGACGTGCTGCCGTTCTTCAACGCGCGCGTGCAGGGCCTGTATCGGCTCGGCCGCGCTGACCCGAAGCGGGTGGCCATGTACGGCACGCTGATGATGCTGGCCAGCCTGGCACTGGCCTACGCGAACGGCGACAACGACGACTACGACAAGCTGCCCGACTGGGACAAGGAGACCTACTGGCACTTCTGGATCAAGGGCGAGCACTTCCGCATGCCCAAGCCGTTCGAGCTCGGCGCGGTGTTCGCCTCGGTGCCCGAGCGCATCATGCGGTACATCCGCGGTCAGGACACTGGCAAGAAGACGCTGGGCCGCGTGTGGGCCATCCTTCGCGATCAACTCGCTTTCGATCCGGCGCCACAGATGATCCGCCCGGCGCTCAATGCATGGGCCAACAAGGACACCTTCCGTGATCGCCCGCTCGAAAACCAGGGCGACGAGGGCAAGCTGCCCAGCCAGCGCTACTCGAAGGTCACCTCGCCGACTGCCGTGGCCGCCACCAAAGCCATCGCGCCAATCGCCGACGAGATTGGTCTGAGCCCGAAGAAGCTCGAGTACCTTGTGGGTGGCTATCTGGGCACCGCCGGGCTGTACGCACTGGGCCTGTCCGACTTCGCCATCCGTGCGCTCGACAAGCAAGCGCCGCCGCGACCCGAAACACGCCTGGACCAGGTCCCGCTGATCGGCAGCTTCTACCGTCAGGAACCCGCCTTCAGCACCGTCTACGAGACCGACCTCTACAAGATGCGTGCCGAGGTCGAGCAGGTCTACAAGTCGGTTCGCGCACTGCAGAAGGACGACAAGGCGGCCGAGGCCGACGCACTGATTGCCAAGAACGAGAAGCTGCTGGAAGCGCGCAAGGCGCTGGAGCACGGCGGCAAGGCGCTGGGCAGTCTCAACAAGGCGCGTGACGCTATCTACGCCGACAAGGAAATGACGCCGAAGCAGAAACGGGCCGCACTGGAGGATCTGCTACGCCAGCGCGCCGACGTGTCCAAGCAAGTCATGAAGTCCGAGGGTGTCGTCAATGCGCAATGAGACCAGCGAGATAGTCCAACGTGATCGCGATGGACCCGGCCCCAGCAAGCACCAGCATCATTCCCATGAAGTGGTCCTCGTCGCGCGCCGCCAGTTTGGATGTGCCATAAGAGGCCAGAAAACAGATGATCCCGAGCCACGGAAACTCGGCCACCAGGGCAAGCCCAGCGCACGCGAGAAACAGAGTGAGGGCCGTGAACACTGCGGCATTGTACGAACGCCGATAATCGGCGCCATCCACCCAAGCCCCGGAGTCCAGCGATGAAACGCATCCTCTTGTTCGCTTTGGCCTGCATCGTTTCTGCGAGCGCAGTGCCCGCCGATACGGTTGGCCCGACCTATCTCTACAAGGGATCGTCGTCGTTTAAGGTCACGCCGCCGAGTGCGGCTGCATCGGTCGCCGCATCCTTCGATGGATGCCAGCAGTACGCCGAGCCACTGCCGATCGTTGGCCTGAACTGCCGCAGCACCACGGTACGCCAGATCATCCCGAAGCACGCACCTGATTCGCAGATCGTGAGTTGCCCATCTGGTTCTACTGGCAGCTGGACACAAACCCGCACCTACAGCATCGTGAATGGCGCATGGGTCGCCGGGGCATGGGCGCCGGCATCTGCACCAACTGGCGCATGCACCACACAGATCCCGCCGAAACCTGCCGACTTGACTCGTGCGCAGGCCTGCCCTGCAGGATCGACCGGCAGCTACACGCAGACGCAAGGCTGGGTCTACGATGCAGCAAGCAACACGTGGAAAGCCGACACGTGGACACCAACTACGCCGCCCACCGGCGCGTGCACATCGACGCCAGTAGGCAATCTGCCGGCGATCGACAAGGCGAAGATCCCTGCAGCGGTCGCCGGCCAGACGACACCGCGGGTCCAGACTGCGCCTGGCCCATTCTGTACCGGTTGCCCGCAAGCGCCGAGCGCCAATGACATCGGCGCATTCCGCCTGACGGCAACTTTCGCGCGGATGCTGTTCGACGATCCGATCGTCTTTCATGGCTTGCCTGGCGCATCGCACCTTCACACCTTCGTCTGCAACGACAGCGTGGATGCGAACTCGACGACGGAAAGCATCGTCGCAGTTGGCGGGTCGACGTGCGCTGGCGGCACGCTCAACAAGAGCGCCTACTGGTTCCCTGCGATGATCGACACGGCGAACGGCACACCGCTCGCGCCGATCAGCTTCCTCGTCTACTACAAAACCGGCTATGGCGGCGTGAAGCCGGCGGACGTGAAGGCGGTGCCGAACGGTCTGCGCATGATTGCCGGCAGCGCGGCAGGGACGCCCACCAGTGGCACCAGCGCGAGCCGCTTCGCTTGCATCGGCGGTACTGACAATATCGGTTGGCAGAGCGCCATCCCCGCGACCTGCGGCAACAACACCGAGCTGATGATGGAGGTGAGCTTCCCGCAGTGCTGGGACGGCGTGAACCTCGACAGCCCGGACCACAAGAGCCACATGGCCGAGACCACAGGCTCGGGCTGCCCGTCCACGCATCCGGTGGCTCTGCCGAAGATCGACTACGAGATTCACTACAACGCGACTGCCGTTGCGGCTCGAATGGCGAAATGGCGTCTGGCAAGCGACAACTACGCGTCGACCAGCCCAGGCGGCTACAGCGGACACGGTGACTATCTGATGGGATGGGATGCGCCCACGATGGAGAAGATCATGAAGAACTGTGACAACCCGAGCATCGATTGCCACACCAATCTGCTCGGTGACGGCACCTGGATGTACTGAAAGGAAGCACCATGAAGACGTTCAAGCCAGCCATTCTTCTGGTCGCCATGTTCATCAGCGCCATTGCGCACGCAGCATGCGAACCCAACCAGGCCATCGGACCGATCCTGTATCAAGAGCACGCCAGCGGTGCGCTGCTGATCGCATTCAAGTGCCCGGACAAGTCGACGGTCGCGTTCGCAGCGCGCGCAGAGTGGAAGCCGCGCGTGCCACCCTATCCGATTGAGGTGGTACGACTGCTGACCATGCACAGCTACGACGCCGACCCGAACTACCTGCAACTCGAGGCAACCAAGTTACTGGCTGCGCCGTGATAATTCATCCACCCAATAGGAGTCAACCATGAGCAGCAGCACCTTGAACATCAGCAACGGCGGCTCCGACAAGATCCGCATCTCGGGCGGCACACTCACATCGCCAGTCGATGTGCTCTCAGGCAACTCGCAGTCCGCGACTGCCACCGACACCCAGCCTTTGACCATCACCGTGTTGCCGGTCGACAGCGGCGGTTTGGCTGGCGGTCACGGCGAAGAAGGCTGACATGCCGCGGCTCTGGGCGGCGGTCAAGGCCTTTGGCCTGCCGTCGTTGCTGCTGCTGATCGTGGCGGTAACGCACATCGCGCCCGACCTGATCGGCAGCTTGTATGCCGAGCCGAACCAGGTGCGCGCCGCCACTGCGTGGCAATCAGTGCTGCGCGCGTTCCCAGAAGCCACGCTGCTCTACCTGCTGGTGTGGCTGCTGATCCCCTGGCGCCCCATCGTGCTGCGCCTGGCGGCCAGCCTGGTGTGTGCGTGGGGTGCGGCCGAGTCCTTCATGATCGCCGGGTGCCGCCTGCAGTTCCCCATGGACCGCCCGCCGCCCAAGACCGAGCTCTACACCGGCCTATGTGACCTGGCCACCGGCTGGCCCGTCTACATGGTGACTATCGTGGTGGTGCTAATCGTTTCGCTGCTCAGGAGACCATGATGGACCCAGCATTGCTCACCGCGCTTGATTGGGGCCTGAAGTTCGCGCTGCTGTTCGGCGGCTGGTTCATGAAGGTCCTCTTCGACAAGATCAAGACGCTGGAAGTGGCCGACTTCACGCTGGCCACCGCCGTGAACGAGTTGCGTATCGCACTGCCAACGACCTATGCTCAGCGCTCGGACATTGAAAAGCTCGGTGACGGTATGTTCACGGCGCTGCGTCGCATCGAGGACAAGCTGGACACGAAAGAAGACCGCAAAAAACCGTAGGGGACCAACGTGAGCCAAGACCTGTACCGCACTGCGCTCTACTTCGATGGGCGCAGGGGTGCCGCCAAATCCGAGGGTGTGACAGTCGAGTTGACCGAGTGCCCAGTCATTGACCCACTTCCACCCAGGACCGTCGAGGTATCGTTCTACCCGCAGGTCCGCGACTACCGTCTGCGCGAGTTGGCCCAGCCGATGCGCGAGATGCACGCCCCAGAGATTGAGGCCGTCATCAGTTTCTTGGCCCGCATTGCCGCCTTCGGCAAGCTCCTACGCACCAAGAGTTGAGCCATGGACATCGACAGACTACGGACCCAATTGGAGCGAGAGGAAGGCCGACGGTACGTTGCCTACCTCGACACGCTCGGCGTGCCCACGATCGGCATCGGCCACACTGGACCCGAGGTGCACATGGGATTGATCTGGACCAGCGAACAGGTCGACACTGCGTTTGCTAAGGATGTGGCCCAAGCCATTGCAGGCGTCGAGGCGCGACTGCCGTGGGCCGCAGGGCTTGACGATGCGCGGCTGGGGGCGCTGGTGAATATGTGCTTTCAGCTCGGAATTGGTGGCTTGCTCGGGTTCTCTGGCACACTTGCGGCCATCAAGGCGGCCAAGTGGCAAGAGGCCTATGACCATGCCCTAGCGTCCAAGTGGGCGCAGCAGACGCCGGCTCGAGCGAAACGAGTCGCCCTTCAAATCAAGACCGGAGTCTGGCAAGCATGAACCTACCCACCCCCAAGGTCACGATGCCAGCCTTCATCGTCACGGTGCTGCTGGCCTACTTCGGATTGGCGCTTTTCGGCAAGCGGATTGGCGTTGAGATGGACCAGTCAAATCCGCTGGTGCAGACGTTGATCAATCTGACGATTGCTGCGGCGTCGTTCTTCATTGGTACTTCGCAGGGATCTTCGAAGAAGGACGACATCATTGCCGGGTTGCCGCCGGCTCCAGCACTTGTCCCGCCAGGCACCGTGATCACCACAACGACCCCGCCCGCCGATACTGGCACACCACCGAAGGAACCAGCACCATGAAGTCAATCCGTCTCTTCCTTGCAGCATGTTTGCTGCTACTTGGCGCGTGTGCCACAACTGGCACCCCCGATCCATTGAAGGCCACCTATGACGGATGCACCGCAACACGTGCGGCTGTCCAAGCCACCGATGCGGCGTTGCTCGCCGGCAAGCTGAGCAAAGCCGATGCGCAGAAGGCCTTCGCCGGCTTCACTGCCATGCAGGCCGGTTGCAATGCCGCCGTCGCCGCATTGATGGCCGCCCCACCCGCTTCCGCAGCATCAGGAGCCTCCAAGTGACCACCACCACCAACCCCACAGTCGCAGCAGGCGCTGCCATCGCTTCATCCCTCCTGCCACTCGCCGGTCCAGAAGGCCAGCTGGCCGCAGTGATCCTGTCCCAGGGAATGGCCTTCTGGGCAGACTACTCGGCCAAGATGGCCAGTGGTACGCTGACGATGGCCGATGTCCAAGCGGCAGCCGACGGCTTGAACGCCGACATGGCCAAGCTCGCAGCAGACATCGCAGCCGCACCCTGATCATGCGCCTCTGGCGCCTGACCCAACGCATCGGCCGCCTCCTGGCGGTCGTGCTCTTTCCCGCCCTCGCAACTCACAGATCGGAACATCGAATCATGGAAGCACTCGACACCCTCAACGCCAAGCTGGAAGAACTGGCCAGCGCCAACGCTGACCTGAAGACCGCCGTGGACGCCGGCAACGTCAAGGCCGACGCCCTCAACGACGTGGTCGTCAACGTCGTGCTGGTGCGCCTGAAGGAACTGGCCGACGCCGCCAACCAAGGTGGCAACGTCACCGCGGCCGACATCAACGCCGTGACCGCCAAGGTCGAGGCCGTCCTGGCCAGCACCGCCGCCACCACGGCCGAGGTCGTGGCCCAGACCGCGGATACCGATGCAACCGAGGCCGCGGTGGATGCGGCCAACGCACCGGCGCCTGCGCCTGCGCCGGCCGAGGCACCGCCCACGACCTGAAGTTAGTTGACGCTATCGCGGTTCTGTCCGTTGACGGAATCGCTGGAATGCACAGACGCCCCTTCTTGCAGGGGCGTTTTCCTTGGGGTCGGTCCGCGCAAGGTCGCCAGCAGCTCGGCGTTGTCGACAGCCCACTGGGCCATCTCGTCGGCTGCCTCGAAGTCGGAGCTGACCCGCGGGGAGTCCAGGAGCTCAGGACCGGTCATGCCGACCTCGGGAATGCCTTGTGCTCGACACCGTCCAGCAGCCAGCCGGCGGCCTTCTTGCCGACCTTCCAGACACGCTCGTCGTCGGTCTTGAGTGTGCCGTCGAAGTCGCAATACGTGCCGCTAGGAATCGCATCGAAGTTAGCGCCAGGCGCAAACTCACCATTTTGTTTGTGGTGGTATGCCACACCAGCGGCAGCACACTGATCACGCAACGACCTGAACCAGTCCGGGTGTGCTGGTCGTGCATGTGGGCCGCTCTCGCCACCATCAATGACGAGATCAATTCTCGGCAGCGGGCGATGTTCCGAATAGTCTGGCATCGACGCGCCACCCATGCGCATGTCGATCGGCCCGAGCATGGGTTCGATCGACAGGAAGCGCACACGCGCCGGCATGCGCAGCAACTTACCGATGTCTCGGTCGTATTCATTCTGGTTCACGACCGTAGCGCCAATCCACACGTTCGGCCATGGCCAGGTCGGCAGCAGTGCGGTGGGTCTTCCACCTTCGGCCTCCGCTATTTCAATCAGTGCCTCGCCAATCATCTGGTGCGCGACACCGATTCTCTTCGTAAGAAGCAGCCAAGTGAGGTGCGGCGTGCTGTGGATCAGCCGAAAGAATCGCGCCCGTATTCCTGCTGGCCAATTCTTGTCGAACGGATCGCACATCGACGGAAAGACGCGCGGCTGAGTTCCATTGGCCGCAGCACGCTTGTTCCAGCGTACCGGCTCGTTCCAGTGGTGTTCGCCGAACTCGCGCATCGGCTCGCCGTTCCAGCCCGTGCCGAAGCGGTGGGCCAGGGTGCGCGCATAGCAGTTGTCGCAGCCGCCACCGCCCGTCTCGGCCTTCGAGACTTCGGTGCAACCCCAAACTGGTGACCACGTGTGGTCGGTCCAACTGATTTCAGTGTGCTCGCTCATCTTTTCTCCTTGAACTTGTCATTGACCACATACCCCCGAAACCCCGACTTTCCCCGGAAGGACAGCACGCCGCGCTTCTCAAGTGCCTTCACATGGCTGTAGGCGGATGTTGGTGAGCTCCACCCGAAGTGGGATGCTATTTCTGAGTAGGAAGGGTTGTACTGCTCACGCTCCCGGAACCGGTTGATGAACTTGAGGACTTCGGTTTGCAGTAGCGTTGGTGCCTTCTCCATGCGCCGAGTTTATGGATCAAGTTCCCACTTTCTCGTTGGTGCCAAACCAGATGAACTCGCCGTCTTCGCCGACCGGGAAGTGCGCCTTGCAGTTCACGCAGAACGTGCCGCTGTAGAACGACGGATCGCGCGCATAGGTCTCCGCGAGCGTTCGGCCCATCACGGTCGTCGAGCCGCAGCCGCCCAGGGCTTTGTCGTGCACGTATCTGTTGCGCACCGGCCGCACAAAGCCCTTCGCGCGTTCCTCATCGCTCAGCACCACGTAGCCCTTCTGCTGGCCGGTGGCCGGGTTGATGTCGCGGTGGTCCTCCGTGACCGGGGTGCCGTCGGTCAGTGTCTTGGCGCTGCGGTCGACCGGCGGCACGGGAGGGGCTGGTGGTGGGTCGCCTGCAATCGGCTCCATGTCCAGCGTCAGCGGCCCGCGTACGACGACGTCGGGATGCCAACGCTCGGGCACCAGCACGCCATCGAAGGCCATCTGCTCACACACGCCAATCTCGCTAACGTGCACGACTGAATAGCCCTTGTTGGTCGGGTGCTGCACGAGGTAGACGCCCTCTTTCGCGATCATCTTCTTGACTTGGGTGGGGATCATTGTTTGGCCTGCAGAACGAAGTTGAAGGCTCGCGCGTCGATGTCGAGGTTGAACGCGAGGAGGAAATTGCCCGGCACATCGTCGACCTCGGCGACCGGAATGGTCAGCGTGTCGCCGCCGCCGCTCCGGTCCAGCAGCCGCTTTATCAACACGATCAACAGTTGGTCTTTCATGTTGTCGATCGCGTCCGCGTGCGCGACATTGCCGGCAGCGCGTGCTGCGTCAGTTCCTGTACCCATGGTCATGCTCCTTGGTTGATGGACTTGCGTGTACGCTCGAGCTCAATAGCCGCCCGGTCATAGGCCGCCGCCACAACCTCGGCGGCCGGACGGATAGGAAGATGGCTTGCACCCCGTTTGCGCAGCGCCACGGCCTGTTTCCGCAGCTCGGCGGCTTGTTCTGCGAGGGTATGGCCAGCCCATTGCTGGCCTTCGGTGGTGAGCATCATGGGAACAGCTCCGGGTTGGCCGCGCGATGCTCGGCCATATGTTTGGGGCAGTAATGCCGGTCGTCGCCCGCCTTCGCGTTGTGCTCGGTGCCATGCGCGGCGCACATTGGCATGTCGCAGGTCGCATCGCCCACCGGCCAGTCGCACAGCAGGGTGCTGATGCCATGGCAGTGGCACCGAATGCCATTGCGCTCGACAAATGCCATGCAGGGCTTGGGCCACTTGCTCGGCGGGCCGGCGAGCTTCAGGTGCATGCGCATGCCGTTGACGACGTAGAACGGTGGCATCACACGCTCCTGAACGACACGCACCACACGTAGGGGTTCTCGTCCCAACTGCCGGGGCCGTTGATCGACTCCCAGACATGACGGTAGTGTTCGCTCGGCGTGGCGCTGTAAACATAGCCCGGGATCGCGCCGTGGCCGCCCGCACAACCCTCGGCGATGCAGTCGGCCTCGCTGATGTTTTTCAGCAGTTGCACGCGCACCTCAGTCACTTCGTCGACGGAACGACAAGCCCAGCGTGGCATGAACATGCCAGGGCGCAGCTTGCCGTTCGTGGCCTCCGGTGCTGGGCCATCGGCCTCGTACCAGACCACATGTGGCGTCATCTCGCGTGGCGGGAACGGATCGGTGAGCTTGCCGCTGCGCCAGGCCTCTCGCGTCCACAGTCGGTCGCCTGGCACACCGTAGGGACACGGCACACGCTCAATCGTCTCGTGCACGTCGTAGCCAGGCCCGTCGCCGTGCAACCAGGACAGCTCGGCGATGCCGTCTTCACAGTCGACACTGAGGCTCAGGCCAGTGGCTTGTTTGAACACGCGCCGGGTCTGCGTCTTGCGGCCAGCGCGTTTGGCCAGAACCATCGGCGCGGAATAGAGAATTGGACGTTCTTTCATGGTCAGAATGGGTAGTCGTCGTCGGACAGCGGCTTGTCCAGCCCCAGGCGCTCGCGCAGCGGCGGCAGCGCAGCCACATAGGCCCGTCGCTCCTCCATCATGTCCACGATGCCCTGGCCGTTTCCGGTGGCGTGCACGCTGCACTCCTGGCACAGCCCGCACGAGTCGTTGAGCATCGGAATCCAGCACGTGGCCACGCTGGCGCGCATGCGGCTCGGGCGGTCACGGTGGCGCATGCACTTGTTGGCCGCATGGTCGCCGACCACTGCGCTGACCAGCTGCGGCCACTTCGCTTTCTCGGCCACCACCATCTCATCGGTCACGGCCGATACCGCCACGCGCAGCGCGCTGTAGCTGGTGAATTCCTGATCGGGCATCCACTTGTGCAGGTAGACCGACGAGAAGGGCTGATTGCCGGCTTTGCGCGTGGTGATCACGACGACACCGAGGCCCAGCGTGTCCTCGTTGACGTACATCGACGCACCCTTGGCGCCGCTGCCGTGCATGACGTTCTTGGTCTGGAGTTGTTCAGGCAGGTCCATCAGAAGCTCCCGTAGTCTTCGCCCTGCCGCTCTTGCCATCGAGCCTCGGTCGCTGTCGCGATAGCGCCTTCACGCGCTTCCTTGTCGGCTTCGCGGTAGCCTTTCTGGTAGCCCGCTGCTGCACCTGCCTTGATTGCGCTGATCACCCAAGGCATTGCACCCTCGAACACCATCTCGCGACCTTCGTGTTGGATGAAGGCATCGCGAGCGATCTTGGTAGCTTCGATTTCTGTCATTGGTCTTCCCCGGATTGGTTTGAGAGAGTCGCCGATGAGTTGAGGCGTTTTGTCGGGCGTGCTCGAAGAGCAAAGCCCATTCAGTAGAGTGTCTATGACGTTTTTGTGCGCCATCGTTCTTGCATGCGTTTCTGGAATGCTGTACCTATGAGCGGATTGGCTGATGCCCGCAAAAAGATCACTTGACACCTTCACCGCAGTCGGGAATGGCTTGCACTGCCGCATTGAACGTGCGCGTATTCCAAAGTTGCAATGCACGCTCTCGGCTTGCTGCTGCCGGCCCATAGCAACCACACATGAAGCAAGCCATCATCGTGAGGCCAGATTCTTCGTACGGTGTGCTTTTCAGACCCCCACAGAAAGGGCACGGCAGCAGGTCGTTCATGGTGGACCTTCTTTGAGAAAGCGATTCACTGCGGCGCGCGCCTTGCTGATGCTTGGTACCGGCATGCCGACCTCGCGCCGCGGCGCAAGCGCATGTTCGATTGCTGCGACGACTGAGTTGGCCTCAAGACTGGCACCGTTCTGCCGCTGCACGCCGTCGACATCGACCCAGTACCCGAGCAAGTACGGAATGGGGCGACCGATGCCGCGATGACGACGCCAGCGCAGCATGATGCCGTTGAGCGTGCCATCCCGCAGGCTCATGCCTGTGGTGCGCGACCCGCCGCGCTTGGAAGGGGCGGCGGTCTTACTCATGCGGCCTCGCCGCCTTCGGAGTCAGCCGGCACGGGCTCCTTGTACAGCCGCTCGAAGCTGCCTTCCTCGGCGTACTGCTTCTTGATGTTGGCGTAGAAGTGTTTGCCCTTGGACTCGGCCGCTTCGAACGCAGCGAACTGCTCGGGCGTGAACGGGTAGTGATACGTGACCTTCTCGTGGTTCGAGTTGAACTCGAGCGCGAGCGTGCCGTTCTCCCAGCCGTAGCCATGGATCTGGCTGGACTCGGGCGTCAGGGTCAATGCGATATTGGACTTGGGCATGTCTACTTCCTTGGTTTGAATTGAGGGGTGGGATGGGCCGGTCGTTACCCCGGCGAGGTGTTAGAAGTCTGGCCATTGCTGGCTTTCAGGTCTAGCTGGCCACCTACCTGCCTTAGCCACGTAAGTTTTCTGTCTACCGGACTCATAGACTTTGCGTGTCTCCGACTCTCCACGCCGCCATCCCCTTGAATCAGTTTTCGGTGGACTCCGCGCCGAGCAGATCGCCGCCCAGCATCGTGATGGGCCCCGGCGCCATCTGCTCGTTCTGCTGCGCCACCAGGGTCTCGCCAAGCAGGGTGTAGCCGTTCTCGAACGCGGCCGTCGGCGACACGCTGACATAGTTGTCGTCGTAGACCACCAGATAGTCGCCCACGTGCGGCGTGTGCTTGACGTGCCAGTCGGGCAGCAGGTCGACCGACAAGTCACCATCGAGCAGGATGGTCGGCATGTCGGCGTTGCCGTTCTCACGGAACCCGATGATCTTGGCAGCCTGGACGATCTTGTGGCAGCGCCAGCGGGGCAGTTGAATGTCCATTGAACTCTCCTTGATGTGCCGCGCAAGTGGGTGCGCGGCGTCCCTACGTCAGATGGCCAGCGCTTGGAGCTCGGCCTCGATCGACGCACTGATGGAATCGATCTGAGCACGCGCCGATTCGATGGACCTGGCGACCGACGAGCCGAGCACGGCTGCCGGCTTCGTCGTTGCCGAATCGGCCTTCGGTGCGGAGCCTCGGCTGACTGGGCCCAAGCGCTGACTCAACTGCGCACGCTTCGTCGCCAAGTTGTCGATCGAAGCCGCGAGCGAATCAAGCTCGCTGCCAATTTCAGACGGCGCCGATGCCACTGCCTGCGTGGTGTTCAAATTGTTCATTGATGGTCCTTGTGCCGCGCGTGTGAGGGGTCGCGCGGCGTACCCCGTTACTTCTTCGCGGTCTTCTTGGCGGCGGCCTTCTTGGCCGGCACCTTCTTTGCAGCAGCCTTCTTCGCTGCCGTCGGGAACTTGGCGGCGCGCTCGGCCTCGCGTGCAGCCTTGGCTGCAGCCTTCGGGTCGGCCGGCGCAGCGCCTTCGACGAACAAATCGGTCGCTGTGCGGCCGGTCGCGTTCTCGACCAGGCCGCCAGTGTCGGATGCCGAATACTTGAACGGACTGTCCTTGCCGCCAGCCTTCGATTCGGTGCCCGGCAGATGCTCCTGCGTGCCATCGGCCTCGGCGCTGCGCAGCGCGGTGAACTTCACCTTGTGGCGTAGCAGGCCACTCAGCTTGCCCACGGTCTTGTCGTCGACACCCGAGGCCTGGAACGTGAACTCCAGCGTGATGCTGCCGCCATCGTGGAACTCGGCAATCTTGACCTTCTTGATGTTGCCGAACAGCTCGATATTCGACTTGCCCCCAGCACCGTAGTCGATAACCAGATTGAAGCCGGTGTACTCGATGCCCAGGTCTTCGCTCTCGACGTTGAAGCGCAGCTTGGGCCGGTCGGAGATGGCTTCCATGCCGTCCAGCTCCTCCTGCATCGGCTCCTCATCGGCGGGCGCATCGGCCGGGACGAAGTAGCCGTAGAAGCGGCCCAGCCCGAACATCAGCAGCATGCGGTTGGACCCCTTGATGCGCAGGCCGAGGTCGATCGCGGGAACGAAGTCCTTTCCATGCGTCTCGGCTCTCAAGTTGATGGACTTGATTTCGGCCTCGGTCATCGTCGGGAAAGAGAAATTCTGCATAGCTGCCTTTCGGGTTGTGCGCTTCAAAGGTCGCGCGGGTTTTGAGAGAGCATCACACCCAGTTCGGTCGTGGCATATGCCTGGACCTCGTTGAGGTACGTTGAAAACTCGCTGACGTTGAGGTCGGTCGACGACATCACCAATTCGCGATCACCATTCGGCAGAAGCCGCCACTTGTCGGCTCCGCGTTCGTTCACCTCTGGCAAGAAAGACCGCTTGCAGTGGACGTGCCAAGTCTCGGCATCGAAGCGCCGACCAGCGACCCATGCCTGATCCGCGATCTGCGCGAGGATCACCCAATACAGCGCGTTTTGCTCCTGCTTCCTGCTCGCGCGGTAGATCGTGACCGTGACCTGAAGCGGTGTGCCTGCATCAGCCATCGGCTTGCGATTCAACTTGAGCGCGGCCACCAGTGCGCGCGCATCGTTGTCGCTACGCAGCACGCGGTGGAAAATGAAGTTGTCGCTCATGTCCACTGTTCTGGGAAGTGCTCGACGTCGGGCACCAGCACGCCGGCCGGCCACAGGTTCTGGTGCTGCAGCTCGCGCACCGTGTCGACGTGTGCCAGCCACCACATGCGGCGCTTTTGCTCGTCATTGAGGCGCAGGCCCTGGTCGAGCTCGTGGTGGCAGCGTGAGCACAGCGATGCGCAGCGGTTGTCGTCGGCCTTGATGCTTCGACCCTTGCCATGGATCGCCCAGTTCGAGTGTGCCCCGCAGACCGTGCCATCAGCGACACCACAGAGCCAGCCTTGGCAGCGGATCAAGCGATAGGCCTTCATCAGCGGCTCGCTGCGCACGTAGTCGTGCTTGGCGATCGGCACCACCATCTGCGCGCGATCGTCGTGCACGCGAACGGCTGGTGCACGCGGTGCGCTTGGCGTCTGTCCGTCGTACTGCTTGACTGGGCGGGCCGGCGGCAGTTTGCGGCGAAACTCAGTGCGCTTCACAAGCGGGTCACCTTGGCATAACGCATGCCGTAGTCGCCGATGGGAACAACCTCGATGCTGTTGTCGTCCAGCTCGATCACCACGCACGGCGTTTGCCGCAAGTGCCCTCCCCACAGAACTGACGTCTGACCCCATGCCAGCACGTTGCCGACGTACTCGTGGGAATACTGGTGACCACTGACCTCGATGCGGACTCTCATGGCAGCTTCTCCCCCATGATCCTCTCGTAGACGCGCCCGAGGCCGTTGGCCTTGAGGCCGGCCTGCAGCGCGCGCAGCTTCAGATACGCGAGGCCGTCGCAGTCCAGCAGCTCCTGTGCCGCTGCCATAGTCCGCTCGACGGTCCACGGGCTTTGGTGATGCGTCTTCGGATCGGTGTAGACGAACACCGTGGGCATCTCGAGGTTGTAGCGCGTGGTGGCGTAGTGCTCCAGCGCCGCCGCCAGCCTCGGGCTGATCGTGTGCTTGTACTCCGCGCTTCGGTCTGCAGCCATCAGTTCACCGTCGGCGTGTCGTTGTCGGGCACGCCGTCCGCCAGCGACGGGTCGATGGCGACGGCCGCGCGCATCATCGCCATCGCGATGTAGACCGCCTGCGTGGGCGTCATGCCGACCCACTGCATGGGCTCGGTCAGGGTCATCACCACGCGGCCGTCCACGGGGGCGATAACGATCTGGCTGGGGCCAGAATCATCCGCCACGGGTTGGTATGAAAAGTCGGTGTCGCTCATAGCGCGATTCCTTGAATTTGTTCCCACGGTGCGCGGTAGTAGTAGATGAAACCTTGAGCATCTTTCATGTGGCACTCGACACCCCAGCCTTTGACCTCATCCACGGTGATGTCGCGGTCCCTGAATGCCATCCGGGCCAAATCGTTGAGGCGAATGCTGTCGCCAGGTTTCAGGTCTGCCTTACCCATGGTCAACGCACCGTAATGCCAACGCGCTCGAACACCCGCACGCCATCGATCTGCGTGGCCAGCCCCTGCAGCTTGACTTGCATGCCCATCTTCTTGTCCTCGACCGCCAGCAGGTAGATCAGGTCTGGGCGCTTGTTCACGATGAACGTGGCCAACATCAGCAGGTCCTGCAGCTCCCAGTCGATCGTCTTCGGTGTGCTGATCCCGCGGCCCTTGCTAACCACCACAGTCACCGGCTGGGCGATCGTGACCGCTGCCGTGGTCTCCAGCGCGGCGGCCTGGCGCTCGGCCAGTTCGCGTGCCACGTCGGCCTGGCGTGCAGCTTCGGCCGCGGCCTCCTCGTTCTGCTTGCGCAGCAGCGCGGCGGCCTCCTCGGCCCGCGCGCGCGCCGCTTTGTTCTTGACCAGCGCCGCGGCATCGTCGACCAGCTTCTGCTGGCGCTCGGCTTCGGCCACGCGATCGCGCTCGATCTGCGCCAGGCGCTCGGCTTCGGCCTCGGCTTCCTTGCGCACGCGCTCGGCCTCGGCGGCCAGGCGATCGCGCTCGGCCTGTGCCAGCGCTTCGGCCTTGCGGCGCTCCTCGGCGGCCAGGCGCTCCTGCTCGGCCAGGAATGCGCTCATCTTGCCCTTGATGATCGACTCGGCCGACACGCTGCCCTTCTTGCCGTCGCCGCGCAGCGCCTTGAGGTAGGGCTGGAAGCGCGCGTTCATCTTGTCCAGCAGCAGGTTCAGCGGGCCGGTGAACCCGGTGCGCTCGGCCTCGAGCTCGCCGTGGAATGCGACGATCGTGCGCAGCTCGCCCGCGGCCAGGTCGTAGTCGGCCTGCGTCTTGACTTCCATCGACTCGGCCAGCGCCACCAGCGCGTTCGCCTTGCGGGCGGTGCGCGCCTCGTCGGGGCCCTTCTTGCTGACGGTCGCGATCGCGCCGTCTTCGATTTCGATCAGGTTGCTCATTGCTCAGGTGCTCCAGTTTTCACTTCGGTGTAGACGATCGGAATGATCACGCTGTACCAGCTCGGCGGCTCCTCAAAGAGGCACTCGTAGGTGTCGTCATCGGAAGTCGTTTTGACAAGCCATGCGATCTTCACAGTCGATTCCTTTCGCGCCAAGTGCGCAACGTGAGTAGAGAGACGAAGGCCGGCCAGTCGTCGTGACTGGTCCATTCGAGCAACCGGTAGGTGCCGTCATTGCGCAGCTGCAGCGAGAAACGGCGCGCGGCTGGAAGTCCCGCCGCTTGCGCATATGCTGAGCACTGCAGCCCCCAGCACGGATGCGAGGCCACCGAGGTCTTCAGGTCGATCACGGCACCTTTGATGCGCGCGCCCTGGTACGTCAGCTCGCCGATGCGATCAGGGGTTCCGGCATAGCGCAAAACTTTGTGGAACACCGGTACCTCGATGCTCGAATAGTTCGGATGACAGTCGCTCAAGAATCGCAGGTACCCCGGCATGTAAGCCCGCACCTCAGGTAGTTCCTCTTTGAGCCGCTCATCGTCCAGATCGTCGATGTCGATAAGGTGGGTCATGCTGTGGACATTGCTGCCGCGGTGCTGTGCAGCCTCCAGCACGTCCAGGGGCACGTTGGCAAAGCTGTGCAGTGATTGCAGCAGCGAGGTCACGCCCGGCACGACCACGCCTTGGTAGCGGTACGTGTGGCTGGCGGCATCGAACGTCAGCGGAGATGCGCCATCAAGCATAAAAAGCGCACCCAAGCAGGAACAGAAGGGAGGCCACCCAACCGACCACCGCGCCACCAATGTAGCCAATCAGCGCGATGCAAAGTGCCACCAAAAGGATCATCAACCTAAGCATCGCGCAGCTTCTCCAGCTCGGCCTTGATCGCTGCGAATTGCTCCGGCGTGACCTGCGCATCGGCGTGCAGACCGTCGACTTGGTGCCGGGTCAGCATCGCCTGCAGCTGCACGTCCGTCAGCTTCAGCGACTTCACCAGCTGGGCCAAGTACTTGACCTGACCGGGCAGCACGAACTGACCCGCACGCACCGGCGCGGTCTTGGTGGTCGGGTTCGCGGGCGGGCTGGCGCTCTTGCGGGCCGGCATCTTGCGGACTGGCGCCGTGTGCTCATCGGTGCCAGCCTGCGGCGGCCAGTCGTCCTCGGACTGCGGCGGCGCCGTGCTCGGATCGGTCTTGTGCAGCTCGCCCTTGTGCCACAGCTCGAGCGCCACGCCGAAGCGCATCGCCGCGTTGCGGATCGCGTCGCCGATGATTTCCTTCTGGTACGCGCCCGGTGGGCTATAGGACTTCTTTTCGGCGCTACCGTAGCCCAGCCGCGTGACGCCTTGGATCGTCAGCTTGATCCACATGCCACCCTCCTTGTCGAAAGCCGGTAAGCCGCCCATGTCAAGAGCCAACGGCTCCCACGACCACGCTGGATCGGCGTCAAGCAAGCGATCAGTGACGGCTGCATGCCCGACAAAATCAAGGTGCAACACCTTGCTGGTCGCGTGATACCCATGGCAGATGCTGCAGACGGCCTTGGGCAGTTGGTCCATGATCTCGCGCTTGGCCATGGGCTGCGGCAGCTTACCGATCTGGTGCGGCTCAAACGGCGCACGCAGCAGCGCCAGCCCAGTGGGCTTGGGAGCCGGCGGCGGCGCTACAGCCTTGGTCGGTTCGCTCATCGTCTTGCCTTCAGGTGATGCACTCGCGCAATACGCACGGATGCCAGAATGGAGTGGCCGCTTGCGCGGAGTGATCGGTAGCAGCGGAAGAACTTAGCCACCATCGAACCGCAGGATGCCGTCGCCGGGCCGCGGCTTGTCCTTGTCGATGGCATTGCGCAGGAGCGTGCGCAACACCTCGTTCTCGTCGCGCAGCGCCTGCATGACGGCTTCATGATCGGTGTGACGCACGTACTTGCCATGGCTGCTCTTGAACATTGCCCGACCAGTCCAGTCGGGCGTGAAGCGCTGCACCGGCGTGCTCATGCCGATTGCCTCGCGTACCAGGCCAAGAACGCCGCAGCCTGGCCGCCGAAGGTCCTGTTGCTGATCTTCGGTGCGCGCCAGCGGCCGGTGCTCGGATAGAAGTCGACGGCCGGCTTGCCCTTCTCACGGAACAGCAAGCACTCGCCCGCGTTCGTGACCTTGTGCGGGATGTTCGACGCCCTGATGGCAGCCAGGTTGTCGGCCTTCCATTGGGCGTGCCGCTCCTTGCGCCGTGCATCCATCAAGCGGCCGACAGCAGCGATGTCGCTTTCTTCTTCGTCAGAGTGCCCGCTCATGATCCAAACGCCCTGACCACACCAAACACGACAGCCACCACGATGACCGTGAAGAACACCGGCTTGACCGCAGCGTCGATTGCCTCCAGCACGCCCTCGAAGGTGTCCCAGCGGTCGCGGTCGCGCAGCATCACAGATTGAATCAAATCTGCATCGTTGCTCTGTACGGGCGGCGGCGGGATATAGGCTGAACCGATCCCGATGCCTCGGGAGGTCACTACGATGTTTGATCGGTTCATTTTTGCTCCTAGAATCCTTTGCCGTCGCCGTAGCCGTCGCCGTCGCCGTAGCCGTCGCCGTCGCCGTAGCCGTCGCCGTCGCCGTCGCCGTAGCCGTAGCCGTCGCCGTCGCCGTCGCCGTCGCCGTAGCCGTAGCCGTAGCCGTAGCCGT